>Ga0207419_1000011_pt1 | contig 131672 bp, 93 predicted proteins | sample ElkSloMetagenome_4_FD_184723 | JGI IMG/M metagenome (GOLD analysis project Ga0207419, IMG submission 184723) | Hot spring microbial communities from Elkhorn Slough, Monterey Bay, USA - MD2A (version 2) | ecosystem: Environmental > Aquatic > Marine > Intertidal zone > Estuary: Microbial mat ...
CAAGAGCCGCGACGAGATACCCGTCCCGGCGCCCACGTCCGCCGCCGGCATCCCCCGCGTCCCCAGCACGCCCGCCTCGTCCGCTTCAACGCCCGGCAGACCGCGCAGCAACTCGTCGATTGCTTCGGGCGCGTACGACGGGCGATGCGCCGCGTAGTGCGTCGCGCGGTCGGTGAACTTCCGAGTCGGGTCGGACATGGCGCGTCCCTCCGTCGCTCGCTCCGCCGGCGCCCTTGCACGTCTCCGCGCGGGCGGACACCGGGGCCTCCTGCGGTTATAGGAAACGGGGCTCGCCTCTGCCGAGCGCGGCGTTGTTCGGATTGGCGAGGCGGTCGCTTGCCGGCGCGCGCAAGCAACCGCCGACAGGGTGAGTCTGCCGGCGGCCGCTCGTCATGAAGAGACGCTCTTCTCTCCGTCTCCCCCGCTCTTCTCTCCCTCTCCCCGGCCGTCGCCCGATCGGACTCGTCGCGGCGTGCTCCGGCTGCCGGTCCGTCAACGCTCGGCCTGTGCGTCCGAGCGGCGTGGCGACGGGGCGGCACGCGGGAGAAGGTTCGACCATGCTGACCACGTGGGGGAGGTCGGCCACGGCGGTCGGCGAGGGCCGCGATCGGGCGCAGCGGTTCGGTTAGTCCGTTTCCGCCCCGCCGCCGTTGTTCTGAAGCAGTTTGCGGAGGTAGTCGTTCTCGCGACGGGTCGCTTCGAGGTCGAAGGCCATGTACTTGACGCTGAGACGAAGGTGGTCGAGCGACTCCTGAAGTCCTTTGATCGTCGCCTGCATCCGTGAGCGGCGGGCTTTGGTCTCCTCGGCCAGCCGGGTGATCTCGGCCCGCTTGTCCTCGGGGAGGTGTTCGATGGAGGACATGATGTCGCCGAGCTTGGCCTGGAATTCCTGATCGTTCATCTCAATCTTCCTTTTCGCGTCCGTGTCTTCAGGATGGTGTCGTCCGACGGTTGTGGCCGGACGCCCAAACCCGATGCAACGGGTAGGCCAGCCGCGGGGCCGGCGTGTGCCAAAGACGCGAGGAACGGTATCCCGGGTCCGGTAAAGGCGGGGCCACCACGCCCGGCGGCCCAGCCGGAGACGGGAACGCGACCCAATCGGGAGTTCGGGCGTCGTCGCGGCGGCCGCGTGACGCGGACCGTTCGTGCGGGGTGTTGCGTAGAGTCAACGTCCCGCGTGGACGCGGCGCAGCGTGTTACGAGCCGGCGTTGGGGCCTGCGCGGCGAGCCGCTCCAGCTCTTGGGGCTTCTGCTTGCGGAGTTCCTGGGCGAGACCGAGCAGGTGAGCGTCGCGGGTGTCGGCGTACCGCCGGAAATACTGCTCAAGCTCCTGCCGGCTGAATCGCGAGAGGGGGTCGCGCAGCCCGGTCTGCGCCGCAGCCCAGTCGAGCAGGCTCGCGCCCTTCGGCTCGAAGCGGTACTGCTTGAGCGTCGCCTCGAAACGCCGCTCGACCGACGAAAACGGATCGGTGCAGGCTTCGGGAAGGCGGGCCATCGCTTTATCGGGCGATACCGCGCTCGCCTCGTCCAGCCACGACGGCTTCTCTTTGGCGACCTCCGCAGCCGGCGCGTCGTCGCGACTTAGGCCGTTCGCATCCCGCCGCGGCCCGCCGGCGGAATCGCCGCCGCGGTGGTCCTGGTCGTCGGGGATGACGTCCGGCTGGGGCGCCGTGGGGTGGTGGGACGACTCGGGCACAAGTTCCGCGAAGGCCGTGTTGAGCGTTTTGAGGCCACCGCGCTCGAACCGCACCGTCACCGATTGCGACGCCACGCCGCTTTGCTTCTGGTTCACCGCTTTGCTGACGACGCCGGAACCCCACTCGGGCTTGGCGGCGTGAACCACGCGGTCGCCGAAGGAGAAGCTGTGGGTCGGCGACTTGGGTTGTGCCATGCTTCGTACTCCGATTCTGGAATCGGTCTCAGGTCCGCGACGGGCTCCGCCGGGACGGATCAAGATACGAACGACGCGGCCCGCCGCCCGCCCGCCGGGCGTGACGCGATCAAGCCCGCTGTGCCTCACCCGCCCCCCGCTGTGCCTCACCCGCCCCCGCCGCCGCCGCCCCAGGCGGTTCGTCCGTCCACTCCGACTCGCCCCCTCGAAATGCTCCGCCCCGCCGCTGTCGGCGACGCCACGCTTGCCCACGGGCGTGCATCCGCGCCGCGGAGACCGCTCTCCGCACGTCTGGACTATCCGGCATGAACGACGCCGCCGCCGGTTGCGACGCATGCCCCTGGCGGGCTACACTTCTCGGCTTGCCTTCAATCGACGCGGACCGGCCGGGGCGGGTCGGCGATCAGTGTCGGCGGAGTATACCTCGAAAGGGATTACCAGATGCTCGAAGCTCTCAAGGGCGAGGAAGTTGTCGACAAGGTCGGCGGTCGCTTCAAGCTCTGCGCCCTCATCCAGCGCCGACTCGTCGAACTCATGGAAGGCGCCCGGCCTTTGGTCGAGCGCGACGGACGCTCGGATCTCGAACTGGTCATGGAAGAGATCATGCAGGGGAAGATCACGGTCGACATCGACCAGAACAATGAACTGCAAGAGGTCATGGGCCCGAAGCAGTTGGACGCCGCGAAGAACGACTGATTTTCGGTGCGGCGGCGGCGTATCTTTGATTCGCCGCGCCGTCGTTCGTCGCCTGTTCCTTCGCGCGACGCGGACACCACCGATGCACGACCAGCCGGCTTTACAACCGCACGATCCGACGGGCGACGATTCGCTCCGCGGCGCCTCGATCGTCGTGGGCGTCTGCGGCGGCATCGCCGCGTACAAATCGGCGGCGCTCGTCAGCAAGCTCGCCCAGGCCGGCGCCGAGGTGTCCGTGCTCATGACAGAGAGCGCGACGCGCTTCGTCACGCCGCTCACGTTCCAAGCTCTCTCGGGCAAGCCCGTCTACACGAGCCAGTGGCAGCACGTCGAGTCGCACGATCCGCAGCACATCGCGCTCGCGACGCGGGCCCATGCCGCGATCGTCGCGCCCGCGACCATGGACTGCCTCGCCCGGCTCGCGACGGGCCGGGCCGACGACATTGTTTCGGTCGTCCTCGCCGCCGTCGACCGCGCGCGCACGCCGGTTCTTCTTGCGCCCTCGATGAACGGCGTCATGTGGTCGCAGCCGAGCACGCAACGCAACCTCGATACGCTCAAAGCCGACGGCTTTTCCGTTCTCGAACCCGACTCCGGCTGGCAGGCCTGTCGCGCGGTCGGTCCGGGCCGCATGCCCGGACCCGACCGCCTCTTCGACGAGCTGCGGGACTCGCTCGCCCAGCGTCGCCCGAGCACGGCCTGACGAGACAGAACACCGCCGTGCGCGACGAACCGACGCGGCCGTCTCGGCGCGACCGCGTGAAATCAGCCCGCGGTCGGCGACGCTTCGCTCAGAAAATCCGCAGGATGTCGTGGAACGTGACGTACAGGAACACCGCGCCGATCGCCAGCAGCCCCGCCAGCGTCAACAGGTTCTGAGCGACGATCGGCATCGGTTTGCGGAAAGCGGCCTCGTAGCACAGCAAGAGAAACTGCCCGCCGTCCGTGATCGGGATCGGCAGGAAGTTGATCACCGCCAGGTTCGCGCTGATCAACGCCATGAAGTACAGCACATAGATGAATCCACGCTCGGCGATGCGCGAGCCGGTGTACGTGATCCCGACCGGACCCTGCAACTGGTTCACCGGCACCGATCCCTCGAACAACCGTCGCAGCGTCAGATAGGTCTGCGCGATGATCCGCTTCGTCGCGCCGACGCCCATGCCCATCGCACCCAGCGGGCCGTCCGCTTGCAGCAGCGTCTGGATCGGCTCGAACGCCATCCCGAGGCCCGGCGCCTCCACGCCCAACTCGTGCAACGCCGCGACTTCCTCGGCCGTGACTTCAAGCGTCACCGTCGAGCGGGGCAGATCGCTCATTTGCGACAAAGCCCACTCGCCCTCGCCCGCAGCGGGCAGGAACGACACGTTCAGCTTGACGCTCACACCTTCGCCCGCTTCTCGCTGCGAGGCGGTCGCCCGGCGGAGCGCGTTCCGCAGTTCGCCGAACGAACGCACCGGCTCGCCCGCCACCGATCGCACCCACGTTCCGGGCACGATGTTGTCGATCCCGAGCCGTTCCGCGGGCGTGTCGAGCGCCGTGTCGTCCGCGTCACGGAGATCGGGCGTGGCCGAGAGAATCGGCAACGACCGCACCGCTTCCGGTATGAAGCCGACGCGACCCTCCGCGGTGACTTCCGCGTCGATGACGACGCGTTGGAACTTCCGCTCGCCCGTCGCCTCCGGAGCGGGCACGCCATCACCCGCTCCCGCCCGCGGCCTCAGCACCACCAATTCGATCGTCGTGCCAGCCCGGCTGCGGATCTCGGTCATCGCCTCGCTCATCGAGGGCCACGCCCGCGTACCGACCCGCGCGAACACGTCACCCGGCTCGAGTCCCTGCCGCGGCGCCAGCGTCGGGTCTGAGGACACGCGGACCAGCGGCGAGAGCCCCAGAACGTGCTCGACAAGGGCCGTCGCCTCACCGCTCGTGTTTACGGTCGGCAGCGACACCCGCCCGGTCTGCAACTCCGGACGCAAGGTGACGACGGCTTCGACGCGCTCGCCGGTCGGCGTGACGAACGCCAGCCGCGCGGTTGGACCGTCCGCCCGCTCGATGAGCCGCCGCGCGTCGTCGAACAAGCGATATCGATGGGCGCCGTCGTCCGCCGCTTCGTGGTTCGTCGCCGAGACGCCGGGTTGATCGCCCCCGGCTTTCGCGCGTGCGCCGCGTTCGATCAGTTCCACGCCGTTTACCGCGACCAACGTCGAGCCGGGCGGCACGTGTCCGACGCCCGCCCGATCGAGCACCTGCTCGAGCACCGCGCGTTCGGACGATCGCAGGGGTTTCGGCCAGATCGTCGCCGAGGTCGCCGGCGCGATACCGATCGTCGGCACGCCCAACGCCGACTCGCTGGACGGCAGGGGCTCGACGCGCAGCTCGCGCGGCTCGGACAAATCGACAGGCCGCACGAGCAACTCCACCGGTCGGCCGCCCGGCGCCAGCGCGATCGCCACCATCGCGTCGCGGAACGCCGGCGTGCGCTCACCGTTCACCATCAACACCGTGTCGCCGGCGTTCACCCCCGCCCGGGCCGCCGGCGAGTCCGGCGCCGACGCCACCACGTTCGACGGTTCCTCGATCCCCGCCATGTACACCGCCACGAACAGCAGTGCGGCGAGCGCCACATTGAGAATCACGCCGGCCGAGATCACGACCATCCGCTTCGGGATCGACGCGTTCTGATACGAATCCGGCTCGTCCGAGCGGTGAGACAGGTCGGCGTCGTCTTGCCCGAGCATCTTCACGTAGCCGCCGAACGGGATCCAGTTCAGCCGATACTCCGTCGGCGAGACGCGTTCGAGTTCGGTCAGCGTGCCGGCCCGTTCGTGCCGCTCGCGCAGTTCCATGTACCGCGGCTCCGACGATCCGCGGCGCCACCCGAACCCCTTTCGGTAGGAGCACAACGCTTGGCCGAAGCCGATCGCGAACGCGTGCACGCGGATGCCCGCCCACCGCGCGGCGATGAAGTGGCCGAACTCGTGCACCGCGACGATGAAGCCGAAGCCGACGATCATGAGCGGGACGAACAGCAGCGTGACGAGCAGATCGGGCATGAGCGCGGCCGGTCCTCTTGTAAAGCGTCAGCGTCGGCCGCACGAAGACGCGCTGCGACCGCCCCCCCACCCCGGCGACCGCCCCGCCGCCCCGCTGATCCGGCCCCCGCCCGACACACGGCGTCGCGCGTCGCGACACGGCCGCTCACACATCCGCACCGCGCCGCCGCGGCTTCAGCCGGACGTCGAAGCGTACGCCTCCATCGACCGTTTCACGAACCGCCTCGCCTCGGCGTCCGCCTCCATCGCGTCGTCCAGATCGCGCAGCGGCGACGTGCCGATCGCGTCCAGCGCCTCCGCCGTCAACTCGTACACCGCCGGGAACGGGATGAGCCGGTCGAAAAACGCACGTCCAGCCGCTTCGTTCGCCGCGTTCACGATCGCCCCCGACGTGCCCCCTTCCCGCGCGATGCGGTGGCCCAGCGACAACGCCGGGAATCGATCGCGATCGGGCTGCTCGAACGTCAGCTCGCGGCAGTCCGCGAAGGACACGTGCTCCACCAACCCGCGTGGACGCGACGGCGCGGTCAACGCGTACTGAATCGGCGTCCGCATGTCCGGCAGCCCGAGCTGCGCGACCGACGAGCCGTCCGCGAAGTCCGCGATCGCATGCACGATCGACTGCGGATGCACCACTGCGCACAACTTCTCCGCCGGCAAGTCGAAGAACCAGTGCGCCTCGACCAGCTCGAACGCCTTGTTCATCAAGGTGGCGGTGTCCAGCGTCACTTTCGCGCCCATCGCCCAGTTCGGGTGCGCCAGCGCGTCGTCGGGCGTCGCCTTCGCGAGTTCTTCTTTCGACCAATCTCGCAGCGCGCCGCCGGACGCCGTGAGCGTGATGCGTGAAACGTGCTCGCCCGCGTTGAAGGGCGGGAAGCGGAACCCCTCCGGCGCCGAGTTGAGACACATCCACAACGCGGCGTGTTCGGAGTCGACGGGCAGCAACGCCGCGCCCGACCGCCGCGCCGCCGCCGTCACGACACTCCCCGCCGCCACCAGCGCCTCTTTGTTCGCCAGCGCGACGTCGATGCCGCGTTCGAGCGCGGCCATCGTCGCCGGCAGCCCCGCCACGCCGACGATCGCCGACAGCACCACGTCCGGGTTCATGTCCTCGATCAACTGCGCCGACGCCGCGGGCCCTGTGTGCAGGATCGCGCCCTCCGGCACGCTCGGCAGCCCGTCGGAACCCTCGGCGAGCGCGAGGTTCGACACGCCGAGCTCCCGCGCCTGCTCGAACAACTTCACAGCGTTCGAGCCCGCTGCGAGCCCGACGATCTCGAACATCGGCGAACCACTGAACGACGAGGCGGACTCGCCGTTTTCGCCGGCCCGCGCGTCGTTCAGGTTTCGCACGACTTCGATCGTTTGCCGACCGATCGAACCGGTCGAGCCGAGGATCAACAGTCGCTTAGGCTCGCGGGAGTGGTGCATACGACGGGTCCGAGACTGATCCAGCAAAGTCGCGACGGGTGGTTCAGAGGCGTCCGCCGGAGGCGGCCGGAGGACGACGCGTCACTCGGACGTCGAGGACGACGCTTTCTTCTTCGTCGTCCGCTTCTTCGACGATGCGGCTTTCTTCTTCGTCGTCTTCTTCGACGACGCCTTCTTGGAGGTCGTCTTCTTGCTCGCCGCTTTTTTGCGCGTCGCGGTCTTCTTCGACGCCGCTTTCTTCGACGTCGCCGCCTTCTTGCGCGTGGAGGGCTTGCGGCCCGACACCTTCTTAGGCGCGGCGGCTGCGGCGGAACCGCCGCCGTCGCCCGACGGCGCCGCCACGACGCCGGGTCCGAGCAACTCCTTCGGCACGACCTGCTTCTTCTTCCGCGTGTTCAGCCGGCGGTCTTTCGGCTGCGGCTTGATCTCGGCGGTCTCGGCGTTGGGCGCCGCGGCGGCGCGGTCGGCCTTGGCGCCGGCGGTGGCCGCGGAGTCGGACGGCGCCGGCTTGACCGTCGCCGCCTTTTCTAGCTTCGTCTCGTCCGCGGTGCGTTTGCGGCGATCGCGATCGCGTCCGCCGCCGTCACGGGACGGACGCTCGCCGGCGTCGGACTCGGCGCCGCTGCGTTCGCCTTCTTCGCGGCGACCCCGGCGCTTGCCGCCCCGCCGGCGACGACGACGCGAGCGATCGCCTCCCTTTTCGTCGCCCTCGTCGTCGCGGGACGAACGTCGGTCGCGGCGTTCGTCGCCGCCGCCGTCACTTTGCTCGTCCGAACGTTCCGAGGAACCGTCGCCGCCGCTCCAGTGCTTCACCTCGGGCAGGTCCGCGTCGGGGTCGTGGATCACCGGTTTGAGCGCCGAGGCGAGGTCGGCGTGCGTCGGGTCTTGGAATCCGTCGCCCGACGAGGCCATGGTGATGGCCGAGGGCTCGATGTCCCAAGAGTCGCCGCGCCAGGGATGGCCCGACGGCGCGGTGGGGCCGTATTTCTCGGCGAGGCGTTTGGCGAAGCGGTTGTGCGGCTCGCCCGCGCGGGTCGCGGGGCGCTCGTCCGGGCTGCTGCGTTCGGGCTCGCGTTCGTCCTGATCGCCGTCTTGGTCGCGCGAACGCTCCTCGCCGTCGGACTCGCCCTCGCCGCCGCGTCTGCGGCGCCGGCGGCGGCGACGGCGACGGCCGCCGCCTTCGCCTTCGCCCTCTTCTCCGCGCTGGTCGTCACCATCGGCGACGGATTTGTCTTCGCGTTCCTCACGCTCGTCCGCGTCGTCGCGCTCGTCGCGCTCGGCGTCGCTGGAACGGTCACGGGTTTCGCTTTCGTCGCCCCCGCGGCGGCGACGACGCCGGCGACGACGGCGTCCGCGACGCTCCCCGCCGTCCCGATCTTCGTCCTCGTCCTGCGACCGCTCGCCCTCCTCGTCCAACTCGGCTTCGAGGGCCAGGATGTCGTCGAGCTCGCGCTTCTGCGTCTCCTCTTCGACGAGGTCTTCGAGGTCGGGCTCGTGCTCGGCGGTGGAATCGACCGACCACGCTTCGGCGTCGCCCTTCCGCGCCGGCTTGTATTCGGTGAGCTTCTTCGGAACGCGGAACGTCGGGAGCTTCTCGATGTTCACGTCGGCTCCGCCGGCGTCGTAGGCGTAGAACGTGACGCGGTCGGTCGCGATCGTCTCGCTGACGCGGACGATGATCTTCTTCTTGCTCTTGAACTCGAGACGGGAAAGGTGCGTCCGCTGTGCGGAGAGCATCGCGCCGGCGACTTTCGGCGCGACGACCATCTCGACCTGCTGAATCTTGTCGTGGGCGAGCATGGCTGCGAGTTCGCGCAACGCGGCGGCCGCGACCGATTCCGGTTTGCGCACCCAGCCGCGGACGTCGCCCACGGTCTGCCGCGTGAAGTGCTGGTTGCGGAACGAATCGCGGACGCGCTGCCGCGTCATCTCGACGATGCCGAACTGCGAGATGGGAAGCGCTTTGGTCGAAGCGCGGTCGAGCTTGAGCCGCTCGTCCAGCCGGCGTTCCACGTCGCGGCGGTGCGATCGCTTGCTCATGTCGATCAGGTCGAGCATCAGCAGCCCGCCGACCTCGCGCAGCTTGAGTTGTCGGCAGATCTCCTCGACCGCTTCGAGGTTCGTCCGGTAGGCGGTCTGCTCGGCGTCGGCGTGCGACCGCGATTTGCCGCTGTTCACGTCGATCGCGATCATCGCCTCCGCCTCGTCGATCACCAGCGAGCCGCCCGACGACAGGGGCACTTCCCGCGCGTGCACCTGTTCCACCTGCTCCTCGACTCGGAACGCGTGGAACAGCGGGGCTTTTTCGTCGTACTGCAGGAGCTTGGTCTTGGACCGGGGCGAGACGATCCGCATGAAGGCGTAGGCGCGACGAAGCGCCGACTCGTCGTCGATCACGATCTCGTCGATGTCGCCGGTCCAGATGTCGCGCAGCGCGCGCATCAGCAGGTCCGACTCGGCGTAGAGCAGCCGCGGCTTGTCGCCCTTCTTCAGCCGGTTGTCGATGTCCTTCCACAGCCGTTGCAGGTAGGCCAAGTCGCGTTTCAGGTCGGTCTTGGTCTTGCCCACCCCGGCCGTGCGGAGGATGAACCCGAACTCCTTGGGCAACTCCAGCGTGTCGAGCACCTTCCGCATGGTGCGCCGGGCGTCGTCGTCTTCCACCTTGCGGCTGACGCCCACCTTGTCCATGTCCGGCAGCATCACCAAGTAGCGGCCCGGAATCGACAGATAGCTCGTCAGCGTCGGGCCCTTGGTGGAGATGTTCTCCTTGAGGACCTGCACGAGGATCTTCTGACCGCGCTTGAGGCAGCGCTCGATGGGCGGGCGCTCGCGCCGCGGCGTCTTGTGCCCGATTTTCTCCGTCGTTTCGTCGTCGCCGCCGGGGAAGTACTGCGGGTGCAGGTCGGACACGTGCAGGAAGCCGTTCGTACCCGTGCCGAAGTCGATGAACGCCGCTTGAATCGAGCGCTCGACGTTGGCGACTTTGCCGACGTAGATGTTGCCGACGATCGAGACGGCGCCCGCCCGCTCGGCATGGAACTCTTCGAGTTTGCCGTCCATGAGAACGGCGACCCGGCACTCTTCGCCGGGCGTGTAGTTGATCAGCATTCGATTGGTTGACGAGGGAGCCATGCGTTTGACGCCTTTCGCAGCATCAGAGCACGGCGACGCGACGACGCGACCGAACCGGCGCCGCCCACGCATCGACGTCGCCCGCGCCGCGCCGCCTGTCGGACGGCGGGGCACAGCGATCCCGCGCGGCGGACGCGCGGGAGTCGGCGATGTCGGCACGGGCTGGCGGAAGGATTCGGCGCGTCACGCGCGGGTGCTCGGTGAGGTGAGCCCTCGTTCGGTCGTACTCGGAACGATCGCTGGGCCAGTTCGCTTCCGCGCTTCGACCGGCAGTGCCGGGAGCCGCGGTATCGACGAGCCGATCTCAGCGACGCACCCGATCGCCTTACAGGGGCGGGTGGTTTGACGGGAGCGCGACGGGACACGCCGATTCCTCAGCGCGACCCACCGTCGTCGGCGGAACGACCGCCCACAAGCTCCGGGAATCGCTTTCGAGCCTGGTCGAGCAGATACGTCGCGACCTGACCCTCAGAATCGAACGAGCCCACCGTCCGGGCGAGACGCTCGCACTCCGCAACCGACACCGAACGGACCACCCTTTTGAGATAGGGAATCCGCGCAGGCGTCGCCGATAGGGTACGCAAACCGATCCCGATCAGCAACATGGTGTAGGTCGGGTCGCCGGCCATCTCACCGCAGATCGACACATCGGTCTTATGTCGGCGGGCGGCACGCACCACGTCTTTCATCAGACGCATCACCGCCGGGTGCACCGGCGAGTACAGCTCGGCTACCCGCTCGTTGGTTCGGTCGACCGCCAGCGTGTACTGCACGAGGTCGTTGGTGCCGATCGAGAAGAAGTCGCATTCCCGCGCGAACGAGCTCGCCATCACCGCCGCCGACGGGGCCTCGACCATCATGCCGACCGGAAGGCTTCGGTCGTAGGCGATCCGCTCGTCGTCGAGATCCTCCATCACGTCTCGCAGCACGAGCTTGGCGTGCCGCAGTTCGGGCATCTGGGTGATCAGCGGAAACATCACGCGCACCGGCCCGATCGCCGACGCCCGGAGGATCGCCCGGAGTTGGACCTTCAAAGCCGGCAGATTCTTCAGCGAGTATCGAATCGAACGCAGCCCCAGGAACGGGTTTCGTTCGGGAATCGCCGCGGCCGCCTGCGTGAACTTGTCCGCCCCGAGGTCGCACGTCCGGATCGTCACCGGCAGGCCGTTCGCCCCCTCGACCGCTTCCTTGTATTGGTCGAACTGTTCTTCTTCGGAAGGCTCGTGGTCCATCGTCAGCCAGAGGAATTCGGTCCGGAAGAGCCCGACCCCGGCGCCGCCTTTGGTGACGACGCCCTTCGATTCGTGCCCGAACTCGATGTTGCCCATCAGCGCGATCGGCTCGCCGTCGGTCGTCCGCGAATCGAGCAACGCGTCCGAGGTCAACCGCACCGAGAGTTCGATCCGCGACTTTCTGATCTGCTCGAAGTGTTCGAGGGTCGCCTCGTCGGGGTCGATGACGATGAGCCCGGTCTCGCCGTCGACGATGATGAGTTCGCCGGTTTCGACCTCGGTGGTGACGCCGCGGGCGCCGACGCAGGCGGGGATGCCGAGGGCTCTGGCGAAAATCGCGGTGTGCGAGGTCGGGCCGCCGAGCCCGGTGACGAACCCGAGGACCTCCGAATCGGCGAAGGCGGCCGCCTGCGAGGGCGTGAGGTCGGCCGCGACGACGATCGAGGGCTCGTCGATCTCGTGCGCCACCGACGTCGCCCGACCCATCAAGTGTCGCAGCACGCGATAGAACAGGTCCCAGACATCGTCCACTTTCGTGGAGAATGCCGTGTCCCCCATGCTCGAGAACATGCGAGCGACGTCCTCGAACTGCTGCTGGGTCGCCCACTCGGCCGCGACGTGGTTGGTCGAGATGCGGTCTCGGATCGGCTGGATCAACGAAGGGTCGCGCAGCATTCCCTGGTGGAACGCGAAGATGGCCGCCGCCTCTTTGCCCAGCGCCCGCTCGGCGTCCGCCCGCAGGGTGTCGAGGTCGGCGACCGACTTATCCAGCGCTCGCTCCAGCCGATCGAGCTCGTCGGGCACCGCCGCCGCTTCGATCGCGCGCTCGACGATCCGCGGCCTCGCGTCGTCGAGCAGCAACGCGCGACCGATCGCGATGCCCGACGAAACCGGGATGCCGCGGAACTCGTGCATGGACCTCTTCCCTGGCCCCGACCGCCCACGCTCGGACCCGGCCCCGCGGCCGACTTCGAGCGAAACCGACACTCTACGAAATCCGCGGCGGACCCCACAAGCGAGCAGCCTCTCGGCGCTCCGTGGCTCGGACGCCAACAGCGGTGCCCACGCCGGCGCGACGCTGCGGCGCCCGAACGGGCTAAGGTGCATCGACTCGGCGGCCGACCCTTGCCTTGCCCCCGCTCGCCGCCGCCTGCCGCCGCCTATCCCAAGGAGACGCCCCGTGGCCAAAGCCGTCGTCGACCCGGAAGAGCTCCGTCAGTTCGCGCAAGAGCTCAAGCGATTCAACGGCGAGCTCTCGCGAGCCGCCGGCGCCCTGAACGCACGCTTCAACGCGCTCAGCCAAACCTGGCGCGATCAGGAGCAACGCAAGTTCGCCGAGGAGTTCGAGCAGATGATGCGGCAGGTGCAGCGGTTCGCCAAGGTAAGCGACGACCAGGCGCCTTTCCTGATGCGGAAAGCCGACCGAATCGAGGAGTATCTGAACCAGCGTTGATCCTTCGCCGACGCTCCCGCCGATCGCTGCTTCGGCGCTCTTTCATCCCGCAATAAGGAGTTTCGCCGCCGTGCCTTCACCCGCTCGCGTCGGTTCCATCGACGCCCTCCGCGAATTTCGCGACGCGTTGCTCGTCTTCACCGACGAAGCGCAACAAGTGCTCGCGCAAGCTGAGGGCGATGTGGCGCGAGCGTGCCGGCAGGTCGGCGAAGAGCGGCTCGCGTACTGGGAAAGCGAGCGACGACGCCGCGAAGAGCGCGTCGTGCAGCTCAAGGTCGAACTCGGTCAAGCGAAATGGGCGAAGGCGGAGGGATCGTCGCTGGTCGACGAGCGGAAGCGGCTCGCGCGGGCTCAAGACGGGCTCGAAGAGGCCCGTCAGAAGCTCGCGGCCTGCAAGCGGTGGCGCCGCGAACTCGAGAAAGAACGGTCGATGTTCAAGGGGCAGGTCGAGGGATTGCGACGCTGGCTCGAAGGCGAGTCACCGCGCGCTCTCCGTCGGCTGGAGGAGATGAGCAAACGCCTCGACGAATACGTCCACCTCGCCGGGCCGAGCGCGGGGGATGCGTCGGGTCGGGAGGGCCGGGTTCCCGGGTCGGCCGATCAGCCCGCCGGCTCGGCATCACGCGGGCTCGCGACGTCCGACACGTCGACCGCCGACTCGGTAGGCGATCCGGGCGGAGTGAGCGGAGATTCCGGCGCCGACGAGCTGGTCGCGATGCGTCATGCCGCCGAACGGATGCCCGCTCCGGCGACGGACCAAACCCGCGACGCCACCGCGGGCGATCTTCCGCGATATCGACTTTGCGTCGACGATCGCCGGGCTCTCGCCAAGGTCGCCGGCCCCCCGGCCGATCTGCGGCGGACCGTTCTCGTCGGCCGAGACGTGTCGCACGCGGACCGCGTCGTTCACCATCGGGTCGCGCCCGCCGACTCGACCGACTCCGGGTGGCGTCTCATCGGCTGGGGCGAGCGTTCGGAGGCCGCTTCCGGCGATCGGGACGCCGAGGCGAGCGGGAACGCCGAATCGCTGCGGGCGGCGTCGGCCGTCCGCGCGGCGCCCGTGCTCGCAGAAATCCTCCGCCTCGGGCCCGGCTGGACCGTCATCACCGGCGAGGCGGGCTTGCTCGCCCTGTTCGATCCGAACGGTCGGCGACGCTTCCCTACACTGGCCGCTGAAGCGGAAGGAGACGAGTGATCGTGAGCCTCGGCGTCTCGCGCAAACGACTGTACGAAGCCCGCATGTCTTTGGAGGCGGCGTGGCGAGCCGCCGAAGGGCGATGGCGCGACGACGCCGCTCGCCGCTTTCATCAGGACCATCTCGACGAACTCGAGCCGGCGATCCGCTCCGCCATGACGGGGCTTAGCCGGATGTCGGAGGTGCTCGAACGTGCCCGAGCCGAGTGCGACTGAGCGCCCCGACCCCGCGGCCGACGAGCGCATCGCGGCGGGTCCGACCCTCGGCCCCGCGATGAGCGCCGTGCGCGCGTCGCTCGTCGATCTCGAGACGCTGCTTCGCGAACGATCTCGTCGGACCGCGGGTATCTCGCAAACCGCGAAGGACGCGCTCGCCAGGCTCGACGCGGCGTGGACGAGCGGCACGCGAGACGCTCGCGCCGCGCGCGACCGCGTCGTCGAGAACGCTCGCCGCGCATTCGACGAGCGTTCGACGTCGGCCTCCGCGACGACCGGCGCCCGGCTCGACGCCGCTCGGCAGAAACTCGAAACCGGCCTCGCCAGCCTCGACGAACGCGTCGCCGAGAAGCGGACCCGCATCGAGAAAGACGCAAAGGAGGCCGTCTGGCTCAGCGAAACCGTCGCCGAATCCGACGATCGACAGAGCGCCTCCCGCCTCGAAGCGCTCGAAGAGCGCGTCGAGCGGCAGCGGGCTCGCCTGGCGGAACTCGTCCAGCGAGCCGGGGCCGTCCGAGACGAGCTCCGCACGCCGACCTTCCGCGTCACCACCGACGCGGACGACGCGCGGCTCGACCGCACGCTCGACGAACATCGCGACCGTGTCGAGGCCGAACTCGCCGGCAAGAAGACCTCGGACGACGACGACGACGAAGACGAAGCCTGGATGGGCAAGGCGAAGCCCCGCGGCTTTCGACCGGACAACCCGGACGACCTCGCGTCGTTCGCCGAGCACGAACAAGCCGGCGCGGACGGCCTCCTGACTTCGGCGGGCGACGGGCTGGTCATCACGATCGCTCGGGGTCCCGGGTTCGCGACTCTCGCCGGCACGCTCGTCGTCGCCGCGGCGGGTCTGGGCTGGCTGCTCGACGGCTGGCGATTCGGGCTCGGGCTCATCGTCGCGGCCGCCGCAGCCGCCGCGCTCATCGTGCCGCTGCGGCTCATACTCGCCCGCGGGGCCGACCGCGTCGCGGAGCGGCGAGCCGGCGAGCTCTCGGCCTCGCTCACCCGCGCCCGCCTCGCCCTCGACCGTGCCGAAGCCGCCGGGGAACGGCGCCGCGAAACCGAGCGCGCCGAGATCGCCGCCCGTCAACGAACCGAAGCGGCCGAAGCGCGTGAGAAGTGCAGCCGCCGTCTCGAGCGTCTCGAAGCCGAAGCGGCCGAACGCCGCCGCTCCATCGAAGAACCGCTCGCCGCACGAATCGACGAACTCGAGTCGCAGCTCGCCGAAACGCTCGCGAACGCCGAGCGCGAACGAGATACGACCATCGCCGAGGCCGAGCGGGATTTCGAGCGCGACACCGCCGAGGCCGCCGGCGTGCGCGACCGGTCCCGCCGCGACGCCGAGGCCGCTCGCGATCGCGACCTCGCCGCGTTGCGAGAAGACTGGAGCGAGCGGTCGAACCGTTTGGCGCGTCAGATCGAACGGCTCGCCGAGGAAACCGATGGACTCCTCCCCGCGTGGCGTGACCCCGACGCTTTCGCAGCCGATCGCGACGCCGACGTCACCGACCACGCGGCCTTCGGCCGACTGCCGATCGATCTCCACACCTTCGACGGCGGTCTTCCCGAGCCCGCGGCGTCCGAAGCGGTGAACGAAGGCACGCCCCCACCGCCGCTCCGCTGGCCCGTCGCCGCGGAGTTCGAGCTTCCCGCCATGCTCGAGTTCCCCGTGCGCGGCTCGTTGCTCATCGAAGCCGACTCCGCTCGCCGCTCGGCCGCGCTCGAACTGCTTCAGGCCGCGGTCCTCCGCGTCGTCACGACGCTCCCGCCGGGCAAGGCGCGCTTCACCTTCGTGGACCCGGTCGGCCTCGGTCAGTCGTTCGCGGCGTTCATGCATCTCGCCGATCACGACGACCAACTCGTCTCGGGCCGCATCTGGACCGAACCCCGCCACATCGAACAGCGGCTGCTCGATCTCACCGAGCACATGGAAAACGTCATCCAGAAATATCTGCGCAACGAGTTCGCCAACATCGAGCAGTACAACGAACGCGCGGGCGAGATCGCCGAGCCGTACCGCTTTCTGATCCTCGCCGATTTCCCCGCCAACATGAGCGACGTGGCGGCCCGCCGTCTCGCGAGCATCGCCTCGTCGGGCGCCCGCTGCGGCGTTCACATGCTCGTTCTCGCGACGGGTCACGGCGAGCCGCCGAAAAACCTCTCGTGGGACGATCTGCGCGACGCGGCGCTCGTGATCCGTCCGGCGGACGCCGCGGGCGACGACGCCGCCCCGGCGGACGACCGCGGCGGCTTCTGCATCGATGATCCCGTGTTGCGTCGCTATCCGCTCCTGCCGTCGTCCCTGCCCGAGGCGGACCGGATGACGGCGCTGCTTCGCGAGGTCGGTCGCCGATCGACCGACGCATCTCAAGTGCGCGTCCCCTTCGAGGCCGTCGGGCCCGGCGACGGCGAACGATGGACCGCCGATTCCGCCGACGGCCTGCGCGTCCCGCTCGGACGCTCGGGCGCGAACCGGTTGCAACAACTCGAACTCGGCGCCGGCACGTTGCAGCACGCACTCATCGCCGGCAAGACCGGCTCCGGCAAGTCGACCCTTCTCCACGTCCTCATCACCAACGCCTCGCTCTGGTACGGGCCCGACGAACTCGAGCTCTACCTCGTTGACTTCAAGAAGGGCGTCGAGTTCAAGACCTACGCACAACGCGGCTTTCCCCACGCCCGCGTCGTCGCCATCGAAACCGACCGGGAGTTCGGGCTCTCCGTACTCCGCCGCGTCGACGAGGAGCTGGCCCGGCGCGGCTCGCTGTTCCGAGACGCCAACGCCCAGAACGTGCCCGGCTTCCGCGCCGCCACCGGCGAGCCGATGCCGCGCGTCCTCCTCGTCATCGACGAATTCCAGGAACTCTTCGTCGAAGACGACCGCATCGCCCAGGAAGCCGCGCTCCTGCTCGACCGACTCGTCCGCCAGGGCCGCGCCTTCGGCGTGCACGTCGTCCTCGGCTCGCAAACCCTCGGCGGCGCGTACTCGCTCGCCCGCACCACCATGAGTCAGATGAACGTCCGCATCGCGCTCCAGTGCGACGAGCAAGACTCCTACATCATCCTCTCCGAAGACAACGCCGCTGCGCGACTCCTCTCGCGACCCGGCGAAGCGATCTATAACGACGCGGGCGGCAAGCTCGAAGGCAACAGCCCGTTTCAGATCGTCTGGCTGCCCGAAGCCAAACGCCGCGACGCGCTCGCCACCGTCGCCCTCCTCGCCGAAGATCGCTCGATCGACGCCCCCGCCACGATCGTCTTCGAGGGCAATGTGCCCGCCGAGGCGGCCCGGAACGACGAACTCGTCCAGGCCGCCCACGGCCGCGGCGTCGAGGGACCGCTCCGCCTCTGGCTCGGCGAACCCACCGCCATCGAAGGCCCCATCCACGTCCCGCTCCTGCGCCGCGGCGGACAGAACGCGGTCGTCGTCGGCCAGCAGGAAGACACGGCCGACGCGCTGCTCTCGATGGCCGCCGTCTCCTTCGCCGCCGAGCATCTCGGCCGTCGCTCCGCTGAGCGATCCACGCTCTACATCCTCGACGGCACGCCCGACGAACTCGCCGGCGCCGAAGCACTCCGCGACGTCGCCGAAACGCTCCCTCTCCCCGTCCGCCTGGGCGGCGTCCGCGACGCCGAGCCCATCCTCCTCGAACTCGCGGCCGAGATCGATCGCCGGCACGACCTCGGCGCCGCCTCCGAACCAACCCTCCTCCTCCTTGTGAACGCCCTCCACCGCTTCCGCGACCTCCGTAAATCCGACGACTTCTCCTTCTCCTCCTTCTCGAGCGGCGACGACGACCGGCCAGCCTCCGATCCGATCGACAAGGTCTTCGCCGACCTCCTCGAACGCGGCCCCGAAGTCGGCGTCCACGTCCTCGTCTGGTGCGACACCGCCACCAACCTCGAACGCACCCTTGACCGCCGCCTCCTCAAAGAGTTCGACACCCGCGTCCTCTTCCAGATGGGCGCCATGGACTCCACCGGCCTCATCGACTCCCCCGCCGCCAGCAAGCTCGGCCCCAACCGCGGCATCATCTCCCACGAAGAAACCGGCTCCTCCCGCACGTTCCGCCCCTACCGCCGCCCCGACCCCGAATGGCTCGCCCAGCTCTGGTCCGACGCCGGCGCGGGCCCGCCGTCCATCGGCTGACGCCCGCCGTCGCCGCGTCCCCCCGGCGCGACCCCCCACGCCCGTACACTCCACCGATGCCCAGCATCGACGCTGTCACCGTCTACTGCTCCTCCTCCGCCTCCGTCGAGCCCGTCTATCTCCGCGCCGCCGCCGAACTCGGCACGCTGCTCGGCTCCTCCGGGCGGCGACTCGTCTACGGCGGCGGGCGCCTCGGGCTCATGGGCGCCTGCGCCGCCGCATGCCGCGACGCTGGCGGCCACGTCACAGGCATCATCACCGAGCGCCTCCGCGACGCCGAGCTGCTCGACCCGCTCAACCACGAGAACGTCGTCGTCGACTCGATGCGCGAGCGTAAACGCCTCCTCACCGAACGCGCCGACGCGTTCGTCATCCTTCCGGGAGGCCTCGGCACCCTCGAAGAGTTCTTCGAGGTCCTCGTCGGCCGGCTCCTCGGCGAGCACGACAAACCCATCGCCCTCGTCAACTGTCCCGATCCCGCCGACCCCGAGCCCTACTACGCGCCGCTGCTCGCCATGTTCGAGCACATGGCCAACAACCGTTTCATGAACCGCGGCGTCATGGACCTCTTCGACGTCCGCCCCGACGTCCGCGGGGTGGCGGACCTGCTCGAACAATGGGAGCATGGACAGGCCGCCGCCGCCGCCGGCAGCGCCTCTCCACGCGACGCGGGCGAGCGCGACCGACTCCTCCCGGGCCGCCTCGGCCGCTGACCGCGAGCCCCACCATGGTCAAGACCTCGCCCGCTCCAGTCATCCTCCCCGACCCGCCGGCGCCCCCCGAGCCCATGGGTCTCATCGCCGGCGGCGGACGACTCCCCATCATCGTCGCCGAGGGCATGAGAAAACTCGGCCACCCCGTCAAATGTATCGGCCTCGCCGGGCAGTACGACGCCCGCCTCCCCACGCTGTGCGACGATTTCTCCGAAGTCGGCACGCTCCGCCTCGGTCGGTGGGGACGCCGGCTCCGCGCCCTCGACGTCCGCTACGCCGTCATGGTCGGCCGCGTCGACAAAGCCAAACTCATGCACTCCTGGGCGTCGATCATCCGGAATCGGCCCGACCTCCGCGTCGCCAAGGTCTGGTTCCGCTTGCAGCGCGACCGCCGATCGCATCTCATACTCGCAGCCATCGCCGACGAACTCGCTCAGGACGGCGTCCAGTTGATCGACTCCACCTCACACATCCCGGATCACCTCGCCACGCCGGGCGTCATGACCAAGACTCGGCCCACGCCCAGGCAACGCGCCGACGTCGCCTTCGGCTGGCCCATGCTCATGGAACTGCTCCGACTCGACATCGGACAAGCCATCAGCGTCCGCGAAAGCGACGTCGTCGCCGTCGAAGCCGTCGAGGGCACCGACCGCATGATCGTCCGCTCGGGCGAACTCTGCCGATCGCCGGGCTGGTCGCTTCTCAAAGGCGCCCGCGCCGGTCACGACCGGCGCAGCGACGTCCCCACCGTCGGCAGGCAAACCATCGAACGCATGCACAAGTGCGGCGGCCGCTGCCTCGCCCTCGCCGCCGGCGACGTCATCATCATCGACAAACCCGACACGCTCGAACTCGCCGACTCCCTCGGCATCGCCATCCTCGGCGTGCCCACCTCGCCCGCCGGCGCCGCCGAACTCGACCTCTAGCGAAGCCGATCCCGCACGACCGACGGCCGCAGTCGTCCGGGCCCGCCGGGCCGACCCCAAGCCCAGCCCGACGCCGACGTTCGGAAGCGACCCGTTCCGGTCTCCGCCCCGCCCCGCCCCGTCCCGTCGCGCCGCGCGGTCCGAGAACCGACGATCGCGATCGGTCCGTCCGCTGCGCACCTTCCCACCGGGGGGGCGGGGGCGCACGCACCGTCTGGCGGAGCCGCTGCCGATCCGCGATACTCCGCACGGCTCGCGAACCGCGACCGCTTTCCGGTCGACCCGGCGTCGGCGATTCGTCCCCCGGACCGCCGGGCCGACTGGTCGCCCGGCTCGGGCCGGCCGCTTTCCCCGTCTCTCCCGTTTCCGCGGCGTCGGCCTTCCCGCGTCGTCGCCCTCGATCCCTCCCGCCCGCTTCGGAGCTCGCGATGAACCTCACCATGGTCGGCACCGGATACGTCGGTCTCGTCACCGGCGTCTGCTTCTCCAACACCGGCAACAACGTGACATGCCTGGACGTGAACGAAGAGAAGATCGCGACGCTCAAGCGCGGCGAATGCCCGATCTACGAGCCGGGGCTGACCGAGTTGATGGCCCGCAACACCAAGGCGGGGCGTCTGCACTTCACGACCGATCCGGACGAAGCCTACCGCGACGCGGACATGATCTTCATCTGCGTGGGCACGCCGACCGGCGACGACGGCAAGACCGACCTGTCGTACGTGCTCGGCGCCGCCGACGACATCGCGAAGACGCTCAAAGAGCTGGGCCCGGACCAGACGCCGAAAGTCGTCGTGATGAAATCGACGGTGCCCGTCGGCACGACCTTCAAAGTGCGCGAGCGCATCCGCGAGAAGGTCGGACCCGACATCCCGTTCACTGTGGCCGACAACCCCGAGTTCCTCAAAGAAGGCGCCGCCATCGACGACTTCATGAAGCCCGACCGCGTAGTGGTTGGCGTGGAAGACGAGCGGACCGGCACGCTCATGCACGAACTCTACGAGCCGTTCGTGCGACAGGGCCATCCGATTTATGTGATGGACGTGGTCTCGGCGGAGATGGTCAAATACGCCTCGAACAACTTCCTCGCGACGAAGATCAGCTTCATCAACGAAATGGCGAACCTCTGCGAGGTGTACGGCGCCAACATCAACCGCGTGCGCGAGGGCATGTGCGCCGACCGACGCATCGGCTCGCACTTCCTCTACCCGGGGCTGGGCTACGGCGGGTCGTGCTTCCCGAAGGACACGCTGGCGTGCATCATGATGGGCGACGAGTCGGGCGTGCCGACGCCGCTGTCGCAAGCGGTGCACGACGTCAATCAGGCCCAGCGCAAGCGATTCTTCGAGAAGATCGTGAAGCACTTCGACGCCGAGCACGGCGGGCTGAGTGGTCGCACCCTCGCCTTCTGGGGCATGGCGTTCAAGCCCAACACCGACGACATCCGCGAAGCCCCGGCCGTGGACCTGATGAAATGGTGCGTCGACGCGGGCGCGACCTGCCGCGGCTTCGATCCCGTCGCCGCGGCGAACGTCGACAGAGAGAATCCCGGCAAGTTCACGATCGTCGACGAGATGTACAAAACGCTGAAGGGCGCCGACGCGGTGGTGATCTCGACGGACTGGGACGAGTTCAAGCAGCCCGACTTCGGCCGGATGAAGGCGCTGCTGAGCCACCCCGTGGTGTTCGACGGTCGGAACCTGTACAAGCGCGACCAGATGCTGGAGATGGGCTTCGCGTACCACTCGGTGGGTCGGCGTGCGGTGGGCTTGCAGAAGGCGACGTCGCGGTAAGAAGCGGCGGCGCCGCGTCGACCGCGAGGCGGTCCGATGAAGACCGGTCGAATCGAGTTATGAGCTCGGACTTTCGGCGTCCGCGCGTCCGTTGGCTCGCGCGATCGCTTCGGGGTTGCGTCGCGCCATGGCGTGCAGCGCCGTGAAGCCCAGCCGGCTATAGAACGGTTGCACGTCGGGGTCGCAGACGACGTCGACGGCGTAAATCTGGCCGAGGCGTTCGAGGAGTCGGCGGACGAGTTCGCTGCCGACGCCGCGGGCTTGATATTCGGGCAGGACCTCGAGCAGCGGGATGAACGCAGCGAGGCGGCCGTCGGTGAGGGCGTTGGCGAAGCCGACGACGCGGTTCGTTTCGGAGTCGACGGCGAGGGCGACGATGCCGGAGCCGCCGAGCGCCGCGAGGAGCGTCGTGGGGCTCGGCTTGACCGGCCAGCCGACAAAGAAGCCGCGGAGCATGTCGGGCTCGACGCCGTCGAGGTGGTCGCGGTAGACGATCATCGCGCGACTCTTAGTGCATCCGCTTGAACGGCGTGTACTTGCCCGGCTCGACCGGCTTCGGGCTCAGCACCAGCCCGCTCATCGGCGGAACGGTCACCGTCAACAAGCCCGAGTGCGGCTTGAACTCGCCGCCGCCGAGCGCGTCTACGAACGGGGCGTAACCCATCTGCTTCGAGTCGCGCACGGAGATCGTCTCGGTGACGGGCTTGGACGTGTTGTTGACGACGACGAGGACGGTCTCCGCGCGGCGGTCGGTCAGACGCTGAAAGGTGAGAAGTTTCTCGCTGTCGAGCTTGCGATAGTCCCCATAACGGAGCGCGGGCAGCTCTTCACGGAGTTCGATGAGGCGCCTGTTCCAGGCGAGTTCCTCGATGGCGCGGTTCTCGACGTCGGCGGGCGTCGCGCCGGAGCCCGCCTCGGCGCCGAGGGTGGCGTCGTCGTCCCGGCTGAGCCATGACCAACGCATCGGTCCGCGCGACTCGGGGTCGTTGCCGCCGGTCATGCCGATTTCGGTGCCGTAGTAGACGACCGGCGCGCCGGGCAGCGTGAACTGAAGCAGTTGCGCCAACCGGCGTTTTCTGTCGTCGGGAATGAGGTGGCGGAGACGCGCCGTGTCGTGGTTGTCGAGCACCAGCCACGATCGCAGCGCGGGCTCGATGCCGAAGTCGCGGATCATCGTGTCGAGGAGGTTCGAGGCGTGAGGCGCCGACATGTCGCCGGTGGCGGCGGCCATGACGATGGCGCGGGCATGGAAGTTCATGACCCCGTCGAGGGCCGGGGCCCACTCTTCCGGGTAGGACCAGATCTCGCCGACGATCCAGGCTTGCGGGTCGACGGACTGCGCCGCTTCGCGGAGGGCGGTGAGGTGGCGGAAGCCGAGGTCGTAGGCGACGTCGAGCCGCCAGCCGTCGACGCCGTCGCGGAGGAACGACTTGACGACCGAGTCGTCGCCTTCCCACAGGAAGTCGCGCACCGCGGGGTTCTCGAGGTCCAGCTCGGGCAGGTTCGCGGTGTTGTACCAACTGCGGTAGCCGCGGGGGTATCGCTCGTCGATGTAGTACCACTCGCGGTAGGGCGAGTCGGGGTCGCTCATCGCGTCTTCGAACCACGACGCGGATCGGCCCGTGTGGTTGAACACGCCGTCGAGCATGAGCTTCATGCCCTGCTCGTGCAGCGCCGCGGCGAGGGAGCGGACGTCGTCGCGGTCGCCGTACTCGGGGCTGATGGTGAGGTAGTCGGTCGCGTCGTACTTGTGGTTCGTGAGCGCGTTCTTGACGGGGTTGAGGTAGAGCACTTCGGCGCCGAGCGCGCGGACATAGTCGAGCCGCTCGGCGAGGCTGCGGAGGTCGCCGCCCCAGAACTCGACCTCGTGCGACCACACGCCCGCTTCCTTGAGAAACTCCCCACGGGTTGGGTCGGCGTCCCACGGCATGACACGCTTCGGGTCGGGGTAAAGATGCCGCTTGGCGTCGAGGTCCTCAGGCGGGGCGAATCGGTCGACGATTACCTGGTAGACGACCGGGCCGACGCGCCAGTCCCCGCGGCGGAAATCCACGACGACCGAACGCGGCTCGTCGTGGACGTTGCGCCAGTCGTAACGCGAGGTCGGATCGACGAAGTCCTCGCCGACGGGAGCGCGCGAGGCGTCGGTCTCGGAGGCGGAAGCGGCGGCGGGCGATGACGGGTCGATGTGGTCCATGGCGCAGCCTGTCATGAATAAAGCGAAGAACAAGACCGCGGCGGCGGAGCGAGCGAAGGGTTCGGAGGAACGACGCATGGGCGGTCTCGCTGATGGTGGGACGACAGAGACGCCACGGTAGCACGGCCGGGTGGGCCGCCGTCGGCTCGCCGCAAGACCCAGCCGCCGCCGGGACCTACGCTGACGGACTATGGCTGAGCAGAACACCAACGCGAAGAACGAGACGGCGGCCGCTTCGGCGGGCGAACGACGGCCGATCATCCTCGGCATCGATCTCGGCACCACCAATTCGCTTGTCGCGGTGTCCGGCGACAGCGGGGATGCCCAGAACGCCGACGCCATGGCCCCGCGAGTCCTGGAAGGCGAGGGCGAGATGAGCGGACCCATGCTCCCGTCGGTGGTGCGCTACGGCGTGCGGGGTGAGCCGGGGGCGTATGAGGCGATCGTCGAAGCGGTCGGCAAACCCGCTCGCGACGCGGCCGTGCTGCACCCCACGCGGACCGTGGCCTCGGTCAAACGGCTGATGGGGCGGTCGGCGACCGACGCCGAGCGCGACGCGCCGTATCTGAGCTATCGCGTGGTGGCCGGGCCGAACGAGACGGCGCGGGCGTTCATCCCATCCGAAGGCGACGAACGCGAGGGCGTGGTCGTGAGCCCGCAGGAGGTGAGCGCCGAGATTCTTCGCGCGCTCAAAGCGCGAGCGGAAGCGGCCCTCGACCTGGACGTACGCGAGGCGGTCGTGACGGTGCCGGCCTATTTCGACGACGCCCAGCGACAGGCGACGCGCGACGCCGGGCGGCTCGCCGGGCTCGACGTGCGACGCATCGTCAACGAACCGACGGCCGCCGCGCTCGCCTACGGCATCGGGCTGCGCAACCGCGAGCCGGAGACCATCGCCGTGTTCGACCTCGGCGGCGGCACCTTCGACGTCTCGATCCTGCAAGTCATCCCAGCCGGCCACGATGCCGACGCCTCCGACGACGGCGACACCGCGTTCTTTCAAGTGCTCAGCACCGCGGGCGACACGCACCTCGGCGGCGACGACGTGGACCGCATGATCGTGCAGCTTGTGCTCGACGACGTCGCGAAGAAACTCCAACAAACAGTCGAGTTCCCCGCGGGCACGCGGCAGGCGCTGCGCGACCTCGCCGAAACGACGAAAATCCGCCTCTCGACCGACGAACTCGTGACGATCGAGCTCGACCTCGGCGGGGAGGCCGGCGTGTATCGCCGCTCGCTGACCCGAGAAGAGCTTGAAGAGATGATGACGCCGTGGGTGGAGCGCGCGATCGCGCGCTGCGGCGAGGCGCTGCGCGACGCCAAGCTGACGCCCGCGCAGATCGACCGCGTGGTGATGGTGGGCGGGAGCACGCGCATCCCGCTCGTGCGGCGCCGGGTGGGCGAGTTCTTCGGCGCCGAGCCGTACACGGCGCTCGACCCGGACCTGGTGGTCGCGCTCGGCGCGGCGGAACAGGCGGCGATCATCGCCGGCACGAATCGCTCGGCGCTGCTCATGGACGTGATCCCGTTGTCGCTCGGCATCGAGACGATGGGCGGGGCCGTGGCGAAGCTGATTGTGCGCAACTCGACGGTGCCCGCGCGGGCGACCGAGATGTTCTCGACCAGCGTAGACGGCCAGACGTCGATCAAGATCAACGTGCTGCAGGGCGAGCGCGAGATGGTCGAGCACTGCCGAAGCCTCGGTGAGTTCACCCTGTCGGGCATCCCGCCGATGCCGGCGGGCATCCCGCAACTCGAAGTCGAGTTTCTGGTGGATCAGAACGGCGTGTTGTCGGTCTCGGCGGTCGAGAAGCGGTCGGGCAAACGCGCGGCGATCCAAGTCGTGCCGCATCACGGCCTGTCACGCGAAGAGGTCGACCGCATCGAGCGCGACTCGTTCGAGCACGCCCGCGAAGACATGACCCGGCACCGGGTGGTCGATCTCGTCGTGAACGCGAAGCTCGACCTGAAGTGGATCGGCGAACGCCTCGACGCGGTGGGCGACGAACTCGAAACCGACTACCGGCGCGATCTCGAAGAAAGGATCGAGCGGCTGCGGGGATTCGTGCGCGCGGCCGAGGACGATTGGCGGAGCGTGGACCCGAACGAGTTCCATGCGGCGAAAGAGGAACTCGACCGCGGCTCGATGCGGCTGCACGAAGTCAGCATCGCACGGTCGCTTCGGGAGTCGGAATAGCCGTCGCCAACGCCGCGTCCGTGGTCCGTATAAGCGGCAGCCGTCACAGCCGGACGGCTCGCGGCGGCACCGGGTAAGGTTTCCGCCTTTGTGCGAGCAGCGGCGATCGAGCGCGGCATAGTGATCGGAAAGCGTCCGGGAGCGGCTCGGCGGCGGCCGAGTCCGCGACACCCGATGGTTCGGTATTCAACACAGCGGCGAGAGAAATGAACCAAGAGCGGCCCGAACAACGAGAGGACCCGGTCATGTCGTCCGTGAAAGACCGTGCGCGCGTCGCGGGCGGATTGTCGCCCGTGGGCGGCCACGTCGGCGCCGCGGTGCGCACGAACGCCTCGACCGGCGGTCCCGGCGACGCTTGGCAGCCGCTGTCGTGGGACGGGCGGCCGACCGCGCAGCCGCTGGCCTATCCGGACGCCGCCGCGGTCGACGCCGCGGTGTCTCGGCTGCGGCAACTGCCGCCGCTCGTGACGTCGGGCGAGATCGTGCGCTTGAAAACGTTGATCGCCGAGGCGCAGGAAGGCAAGCGGTTCCTGTTGCAGGGCGGCGACTGCGCGGAATCGATCGACGAGTGCCGACCCGAGGTCATCACGGCGCAGCTCAAGATTCTGTTGCAGATGTCGCTGGTGCTGGTGCACGGCATGAAAAAGCCCGTGATTCGCCTGGGGCGGTTCGCGGGGCAGTACGCCAAGCCGCGGTCGAAGGCGGTGGAAGCACAAGACGGCGTGGAGTTGCCGAGCTATTTCGGCGACATCGTGAACCGGGCGCCGTTCACGGCCGAGGCGCGCACGCCGAACCCGCGGAACATGGTGGACTGCTATCACCACGCGGCGATGACGCTGAACTTCATCCGCTCGCTGCTCGACGGCGGCTTCGCCGACCTGCACCACCCGGAGCATTGGGACCTGCGGTTCGTGCACCACGCGGACCTGCCGCCGGACCTGAAGAGCGAGTATGAAACGATGACGCGCTCGCTGGCCGAGGCGCTGCGGTTCATGGAGGCGCTGGGCGACAAGAGCGTGGACGAGCTGTCGGGCGTGGAGTTTTTCACGAGCCACGAGGGTCTGAACCTGCTGTACGAATCGGCGCAGACGCGGATGGTGCCGCGCAAGGCGGGATGGTGGAACCTGACGACGCATCTGCCGTGGATCGGCGAGCGGACGCGGAACCTGGACGGGCCGCACGTCGAGTATTTCCGGGGGATCGAGAACCCGGTCGGCGTGAAGGTCGGGCCGGCGACGACGCCGGACGAGGTGATGGCGACGATCGACGCGCTGAACCCCGACGACTCGGCCGGTAAGCTGGTGCTCATTCACCGAATGGGCGCGCGGAAGGTGGCGGTGTCGCTGCCGCCGCTGCTCGAACGCGTGAAAGCGGAGGGGCGGCGGGTGCTGTGGGTGTGCGACCCGATGCACGGCAACACGCGCTCCGCCGGAGACGGCAGCGGCGTGAAAACGCGGGACTTCGACGACATCCTCGCCGAGCTGGAGACGGCGATGGACTGCCACGCCGCGGCGGGAACGGTGCTGGGCGGCGTGCACTTCGAACTCACCGGAGACGACGTGACCGAATGCGTCGGCGGCGGCATCGGGGTGACCGAAGCCGACCTCGCCGAGAACTACCAGTCGGCGTGCGACCCCCGACTCAACTATCAACAGGCGCTGGAGATGGCGTTCCTGCTCGCACGGCGCACGAACGGCGAGTAAAGCCGCAAGCCGGCGCGACTGCACCGCGGGAAGGGCAGCCGAGAGGGACGGCACCGGGGGAGACTCCGCGGAGCCTACGGCAGACGCAAACACGCTTCGCCGCGCTCGATCGCGTCGAGCCAAGCGTACGCCAGCGAATCGTCGCGCTTCTCGGCGAGTGTGCGGAACGCGTCGCCGGCGGCGCTCGGTCTGCCGCCCGCGAGCAAGGCGAGCGCGGCGGCGGATGCGTCGGCGGCGTCGATCTGCTCGGCCTCGACGATGGTGAACACCCGCCGCGGACGCGTGCGGCCCGGCAGCAAGACGGGCCCGACGGGTCGCAGCACCGCGCGTTCGTCGAGACCAGACGCGAAGGCGGACGTCCGAGCGGCGGGAACCTCATGCGGAGTTTCGCTCACGCGACGGCCTTGCTCGGACTCGTCGTCGATCGCGTCGTTCTCGTCGGTGAGCAAGCACCAGACGCCGAGAGCTTTGGCGGCCTTTTCGAGGTGGGCGGCGTCGTTGACGGTCGGGCCGATGGCGGTGTAGTCGACGAGGTCGGGCGGGGCCCCGAAGTCGCCGACTTGCGCCGGCCCGGTGGCGAGGCCGACGCGGAGGGGCGAGGAAGGCGGATCGATCGTCGCGTCCGGGCCGTCGGTTCGCTCGCCCCGTGACAGCGGCTCGCCCCAGCGAGACTTGAGTTCGCGGGCGGCGCCGAGCGCGGCGCGCGCGGCGGCGGCGGGATGGTCGGGGCGTTCGGCCGGCGCGTTCCAGACGGCCATGAGCCCGTCGCCGAGGAACTTGTTGACGTAGCCGCCGGAGTCGCGGACGTGGCGCGCGATGACGTTCATGGCGTCGTTGACGAGGAAGGCGACGTTGGCGTCGCCGAGGCGTTCGACCGTGGCGGAGAAGCCGACGAGGTCGAAGAACGCGACGGTGACGAGGCGGCGTTCGGCGGGAAGGACGAGGGCGGCGGGGTCGGCGAGCAGCTTGCGTTCCACGTCGGGGCTGACGCGACCCCGGAGGACACGGCGGGCGGCGTCGCGCTGGCGGCGCGTAACGCCGAGGGCGACGGCGGCGCCGAAGGCGGGGCAGAGGATCATGCCGACGATGGGGCCGGCGATGGGCCACAAGAGTCCGGCGTCTGCGGCGGAGAAGACGGCGCCGCCGAGGGAGAAGGCGACGAGGGCGAGGACGCCGAGCGCACCACGCAGGCCGTGCCAGCGGACGGCGCACAGGCCGGCGAGCAGGCACAGCGCGAACGTGACGGCGAGGGAAGCGACGTCCGGCGGCTCGTTCCACCGAGCGCCCTGAAAGAGCCCTTGTGCGTAGGCGGCGTGGACCATGACGCCCGGCGTGCGCGGGCCGAGCGGGGTGGGCACGGTGTCGGCGGCGGCGCCGGTGGCGGTCCAGCCGACGAAGACCAGTTTGCCGCCGGCGAGGCGGGCGAGTTCGGCGCCGAGGCTGTCGATGCGTGCATCGGCGGCGGGGCGTTCTTCGAGCCACCACCGGGCGGCGCCGCCGAGGCGGCGTTCCTCGTCGGTGCGCTGCGCGACGGGGACGGTTTCGAGCTGTTCAAGGACGAACCGCGCCTGCTCGTCGAGCGCTTGACGCATGAGGTCAGGCGAACGGACAGGCGGGATGACGCCCGGCTCGGTGGGAGGAGGTGGGATGAGCAGGTCGGCGATGGATTGCCGCTGATGGCGGATTTCGGCGAGTTCGACGACCGGGGCGAGCGAGTACGTGGCGATGCGGTCGGCGCCCGGCAGGGGCGGGCCGGCGGAGGCGCCGGGCCCGCCGAGGCGCCAGGGCGAATCGGTGATGCGGGCGGGGTCGGGCCAGGGGATGATTGCGGGCGGCTGGCCGTCGTAGAACGTGCGACCGTAGCCCGGCGAGCGGGCGCTACGCCAGGCGACAACGGTTTCCGCCGCGGCTTCGGCGAAGATCGGCGTCGCGACTCCGTCGGACGCCGGGCGTCGGATTAGGACGGGCTGGGCGAGGTCGGGCGGGAAGGCGACGGCGCCAACCGCAGCTGCGGACTGCGCGAACATCGGCAGCACGGCGTTCGGGCCCGAGACCCGGCCCGCGATGACGTGGCCCCGGACAGCGTTCGCGAGTCGCTCGTCGTGCTCGGGCGTGGTGGGCGCGATGACGAGCAGATCGAGCGCGACGACGGCCGATTCGCCCTCGGGGCTTCTGAGCCGTTCGAGTTCGTACACGACGCGGGCGATGCGGCTGCGATCCCACGACGACCATTCGCCGAAGCGGTCGAGCGTCGCGTCGTCGATGCCGAAGACGACGACGGGGCTGTCGTCGGGTTCAGGCGCGAGCGGCGAGTCGGGATCGGTCGTGAGGCTGATCCGCCAGGCTTGGGTAAAGGCCTCGGCGAAGCGGAAGGCGCCAAGCGATTGGAGAAGCGTGACGAGCACGGCGACACCGACGACGGCGAGGAGCGGAGCGATCGGCAGAGAGCGGATAACGGACTGACGCATGGCCCGATGGTACGAGAGGCCGAACGCAGCCGGAAGTCGCGCGCCGGGATTTCATGGGGGGGCGACCGTTGCGCGAACGGACCGACGGCGATTGCGCGCCCAAATGTGGTCGCTGCGAGTGAGGCGGCGTTCAGCTGCGTTCGGCTTCGGCTTCGGTGGCCTCGCCGACGGCGACTTTGTTGATGTGGACGCCGGCGTGCTGCCCGTTGTGGGCGGTGGCTTCGTTGCGGCGGAGCCTGGCGCGACGGGTGCGGCCACCGCAGCGTTCGATGTGGCCCAGGTAGCGGGCGATGAGTTCGCCGCGGCTTGAGGCGTTGAGCTTGCGGTGCAGGCTCTTGACGTGGTCATGGACCGTGTGCGGGCTGCGATTGAGCACGTCGGCGATGTCGCGGACGGTCTTGCCGAGGGTGAGTTGTTCGAGAATTTCCTGCTCGCGTTTGGTGACGCGGTTGCTCATGGAAGTGGCTTCGGTGCCGAAGGCGAGGAGGGCGCGTTCGCGGAGGACGCCCATAACGGCGGAGGCGACCATGGCTTCGGCGCGGGAGAAGACCGGCTGGTCGCGTTGGACGCCGTACTCGACGCAGAGGACGCGACCGGGCTCTTCCTTGACGAGAGGGGTTTGGACGACGAGGAGTTCTGAAACGCCGAGGCGAGACCAACGTTTGCCCGCGGCGGTGATGGGCCAGTTCGACCACGAGGCGAGGTCTCGGAGGCGGGCGACGCGGACGCCGTCGACGCCGATGATGCCGTTGCCCATGCCGGAGACGGAGTGGTCGGCGGGTCCGCCGGAGAAGGTCCATCCGAGCCCGCGGCCGGCGTCGGTGTGGACGCGTCCAAGCGAGTCGGCGCCGACGCCGGAGAGCCCGGAGGCGCCGCCGGTGGCTTCGACGCGGAAGTCGCCGTCGCCGCCCTCTTTCATGGGGAGGTCGGCGATGGTGACGACGACGGCGCTCGAGCGGCGCACGGTGAGCAGCACCTGAGCCGCTGACTCGCACCAATCCTGTGTGGCAATGGCCGGGAGGTGCACCACCTTGGCGCCAGTTTCAGCGATCACCGAGAGGTCCCGCATGCCGACATCCGCGCTCGTCATGGTCTCAACCTTTCGCGAATCCTGAGGCCGAGGGTGCGTGTCCTTGCTGTTCGCCACGCGGCCAAGAAGTGTCCGTCTGATGCGCACGCTCGCACTGACGCGTCCGTTGTTCGTCCCCCACGCCGCCCCTTGTCCCGCTTGACCCAGCGCGTTCGTTGGCGCCCCACTAGGGCAGCGTTCCCAGAACCGATTTCCGATAAGTCTCGATTCAGCCCGAAGAGTATCGCACGAATTCCCTGCCCCGGAAGGGACATTCCCTGCAATTGGGAGTATTTTTCAGACAATGTCGTTGTTGCCCGGTATTTCTATGGGATGTGTGCCCAGCTACACAAGGCGTGCTGACGACACACGCCGGGCAACTAAGCTACCACCAGTTCGCGGGTTGGGAGCACCTCCCACCTCGATTCGGGGTCAATTTGGGCAAGATTTCCGCTCGGAACGGTGGTTCTCGGACATTCAGCCGTCGCGGCGGACTCGCTTGGCGATCTCGTCGGCGAGCACGCGGGAGAACTCGACGTCGTAGCCGACCTGCTCGATCTGGACGTCGCCCGAGAGCTCTTCACCGCGGACGGTGCGACCGAGGGTGGTGCTGGTGAGCCGGACGGAGGTGGGGTCGACGCGTCGTCCGGATCGGTGAAGCCGTTCGAGCTCGACTTCGACCTGCATGGCGATAGGGCCGTCCCACGTTCGGAGGTCGCCGCGCCAGTCGGGCGGCGGGGCGTCACGGCGGTCGGCGCCCTCGGGGGCGCGTCTGAAACTGACGCGACCGACGCGGCGTTCGAATTGGAGGAGCCCGCGGAGGCCCATCTCGGCGTTGACCGACTGCCGAACCCACGGCGTGGCGGCTCCGCTGGCGCCTCTGGGCGCGGTCTCAATGACGCCGGCTCGGGCGTCGACGCGGGCGAGGTCGAAACCGCGGTCGCGGAGGACGTCGCGAGCGGCGTCGAAGGCGTGGGCATACGACCCCGGTTGGAGCTCGCGGACGGCTCGGCCCGGGGCGGCGCCCGAACAGCCGACAAGACTCAGCCATGCCGGGAGCAACAGCGTCATCGCCAGCGCCAGCATCGACGCCCGTGATCGGGTGGGGTTCATGCGCCGATCGTAGCGTCTCGCGGGGGCGGATCGGAGTCCGTCGTGCAGCGAGGGGGAGGCCGATCGGAAGAAGGACGGTGCCGGCTCACGCGTCTCGTACCATGACTCGCCCATATCCGGGGCATACGTCGCGGCAGTTCGTCGCGGCCGAACCACGCGAGTCAGGAGCCAAGCCATGTCGTTAATCAAGGGCAACGCCATCATCGGGCAATCGGGCGGACCGACGGCCGTCATCAATCAGTCGCTGGTCGGCGTGGTCGAGACGCTGCAGAACGTGGCGGAGATTCCGCACATCTACGGCGCGCGGCACGGGACTCGGGGCATCATCGAAGAGAACGTGGTCGATCTGCACGGCATGCCGGCCGACCGGCTCGAAGCCATCGCCGGCACGCCCTCGGCGGCGCTCGGTTCCACGCGGGACAAGCCGGATGCGGCGTACTGCGAGAAGATCTTCGCGACGCTGCAGAAGCTGGACGTGCGATATTTCTTCTACATCGGCGGCAACGACTCGTCGGACACCTGCCGGATCGTGAACGAACTCTCGAACGAGTCCGGCTACGAGCTTCGGTGCTTCCATGTGCCGAAGACGGTGGACTGCGACCTGATGAAGAGCGATCACACGCCGGGGTTCGCGTCGGCGGCGCGGTACGTGGCGATGGCGTTCGCGGGCGACAACCTCGACAACGCATCGATCCCGGGAATCAAGATCAACGTGGTGATGGGCCGCCACGCGGGCTTTCTGACTGCGGCGGCGGCGCTGCTGCGCGACAAGGGCCGCGGCGACGGGCCGCATCTCGTCTATGTGCCCGAGCGGCCGGTCTCGATCGATCGGATCGTGGCGGACGTGGACGCGTGCTACAGCAAGCACGGGCGCTGCCAGATCGCGCTGTCGGAAGGGCTGAAGGACGAGAGCGGTCAGACGATCGCCGAGGCGCTGATCAAAGGCGAGAAAGACGCGCACGGAAACGTGCAGTTGTCGGGCTCGGGCGCGCTGGGCGACAACATCGCGGAGATGCTGAAAGAGAAGCTCAAGCCGCAGGGCGGCAAGTCGCCGCGGGTACGAGCGGACACGCTGGGGTACGCGCAGCGGTGCTTCCCCGACCCGTCGCCGGTCGACCAGAGCGAAGCGAGGCAGGCCGGTCGGGCGGCGGCGACGATCGCCAAAGCCGGCGACGTGGACGGCTCGATCGCCATCGTGCGCAAGACCAGCGAGGAATACGCGGCGGACTTCGTCCGCGTGGAACTGTCGGACATCGCGGCGAAGACGCGGCACATGCCCGACGAATTTATGGACAGCGACAACGACGTGTCGGACACGTTCGTCGAGTGGCTGCGGCCGCTCGTGGGTCCGATGCCGAGCTTCGGCCGCCTTTGATCCGACGGAACTTTCAAGCGATCGGCGCCTATGCCCGAGATTCTCAACGTCGCCGACTGGCCAACCGTGTGGGTGATCGCGGCGTTCGCGGGCGCGGCGGCGATCATCTGTTTTGCGGGCACGAAGCTGGCCCGCGTCGCCGAACAACTGGCGATCATCACCGGCCTGGGTCAGGCGGTGACCGGGGCGGTGATGCTGGGGCTGACGACGTCGCTTTCGGGGACGGTGGTGTCGATCAGCGCCGCCGCGCGGGGTGACGCGGAGTTGGCGATCTCGAACGGGCTCGGCGGGATCGCTGCGCAGACGGTGTTCCTTGCCGTGGCGGACTTCTTCCATCGAAAGGCGAATCTGGAGCACGCGGCGGCGTCCACCGCCAATTTGTTTCAACTCGGGCTGCTGATCTCGCTGCTGGGGCTGATTCTGGTGGCGTTCACCGGTCCCGAGGTGGCGGTGTGGCGGTTGCACCCGGTGTCGATCATCTTGCCGATCGCATGGCTGGCGGGAATGCTGATCGCGCAGCGGACGCACGACCGCCCCGGCTGGCGGCCCGCCGGCTCGCAGTACGACGTGGAGTCGGATCAGTCGTCCGAGTCGTCGACGGAAGTACGGCACGACGCGTGGAAGCTTTGGGCGATGCTGGCGGGACTCGGAGCGCTGGTGTTCATCGGCGGTTTGACGCTCTCGACGACGGCGCCGCGCATCGCGGAGACGACGGGGCTCTCACAGTCGGCCGTCGGGGCGCTGTTCACCGCGACGATCACTTCGCTGCCCGAACTGGTGACGACGGTGGCCGCGGTGCGAAACGGGGCGCTGGTGCTGGCGGTGGGCGACATCATCGGCGGCAACGCGTTCGACACGCTGTTCACCGCGGCGGCGGACCTCGCCTACGCCGGCGGGAGCATCTACCACGCGGTGTCCGACCGCGAACTGTTCGTGACGACGCTGGGCATCGTGCTGTCGGGCGTCCTGCTGATGGGCTTGTTGGGGCGCGAGAAGGAGGGGCCGGCGAAAATCGGCTGGGAGTCGTGGCTGATCATCCTGCTGTACGTCAGCGGCATGACGACGCTGGTGCTGATGGACGGAGCGGGGGCGTAAGGGCCTGAGCCATCGGCTGTCTTGCGTTGATGAGACGCAGCGACGCCGCCGCGCCGCTTGACGTCGCGCGTCGCAGCGTGTCGGACCAATTCGGATCGGCGAGCGGAGTGTGCGTCTGCGTCGGGAAGAGGTTCAGTCGCGGATGACGACTTCGCTTCGGCCCGGGATGAGCACTTCGTAGATGAGGGCGATGTCGTCGGGGAGGAGGCGGACGCAGCCCATGGAGGCTTGCTGACCGATGGTGTGGGGTTCGATGGTGCCGTGAAGACCGATGCCGGTTTCGGCTTTGGTGTTTTCGTCGGTGCCGTCGAGGCCGACCCAGAACTCACCGATGGGATTCTCAGGGTCGTTGGCGTCGTAGCGTTCGCGGCCGTCGCGGGGGTTGACCCAAGCTGGGTTTTCGAGGCGGTTTTTGACGATCCAGGCGCCGACGGGGGTGGAGTCGAACTCGCCGAGCCCGACGCGGAACGAGGTGAGGAAGAGGCGGTTGCCGGCGCTGTCGCGCTCGTCGGCGTAGAGGTCGAGGCGGTACTCGCTTTTGTCGACCAGGGCGTGCATCGGGCCTTGAACGATCTTGAGGCTCTGACCGACTCGGAGACGGTTGGGGTTGTCCATGCCGTTGACGCGCTGGATGAACTTCCAATCGGTGAGCGCGTTCTCGCGGCGGGCGATGGTGGAGAGGAAGTCGCCCGACTGGACGGCGTACTCGCGGACCATGGAGTCGCCCGGAACGACGCGCGGGGAGAAGGTCATGATCTCGGCGAGTTGGGAGAGGCGGTCGCGGAGATAGTCTCGCTCGGCGTCGAGGGCGGCGCGGTGATGCAACGCGCGGTTAAGGACTTCGCGCGCGATGGCGGGCCTGCCGTCCTCGAGGGCGCCGTCGGCTTCGGCGAGGAGGGCGGAGATGGGCGAATCGGTGCGGGGAGAGCGGGCGCCGGTCGAACCAGCGGGCGTGTCGCGGGGGGCGTTCCGGTTCCCCGCGTCGGGCCGGTCGCGGTTTGGGGCGGGCGAGGTTTGACGCTCGGGCGCGGGCGCCGGAAGGACTTCGTCGTTCGCCGGGGCGGAGCGGTCGGCTTGGTTGCGTCCGTCGTCGTCGGCGCCCATGTCGAGGGCGGGGACGCCGGAGGAGCCGTTCGAGTTGCCGCCGCGGGAGACGGGCGATTCGTTCGAGCCGTTGTAGGCGTCGCGGGGTCGGTCGGCGGTGCCGCCTCGGACGAGGGGGCTTGCGAAGCCGGGCTGATCGCCGGTCGGGGCAGCGGCGGACGGGCTGTCGCTGGCGTCGGTCAGCCGCGGAGCGTCGGCGCCGGGATCGGTGTCGGGCCACCACCACCAAGCGAGGCCGAGCGCGCCGACGAGGAGCAGGGCCGCGGCGATGCGCGGCGCCGGGCTGCGCCGGCGACGCTTGGAAACGGAGAAGCGGGCGGTCCGGAAACCGCCGGAACGGCCGGTTTGCGAGGGCAGTGACATTCGACGCGGCTCCTTGCCGTCTGTGCATCGTCGGGCGAACGAACTTGGCGACGCGGATCGCCCGAGCCACCGCGTCACCCCCCTTGCATCGGCGCGCAGCCGTCGCACGCCCCAAAACGCGCGGCCCCGCCGGGAAAACGATACCCAATGCGGGCCCGTTCACCGAAGCCGGCCTCAGAAAGGAAATTTGACCGACTCGCCGGGCGAGCGGCATGACGGCCGCGGCCGGCCCGGAAGGCCGTTTATTCTCCGCGGATGGCCCGGCTGCGCATTCTCCATGTCTCGACGCGGCTGATCATCGGCGGCAGCCAGGAGAACACGGTCCTGTCGTGCGAGGGTCACGTCGAGCACGGGCACGAGACGCACCTCGCGTTCGGGCCGATCTACGGGCCCGAGGGCTCGATGCTGGAGCGCGTGCAGCGGTTCCGCGGCGGAGCGGCGGCGGGGGGGGCGGATGGGGCGGATGGGGCTGATAGAGCCGCGGATGCGACGGAGGGGGCAGCGAACGCGGCGCGGCGGGCCGCGAGCGGGGACACGGGTGGCGGGCGGATCGTGACGCACGAGGCGCCGGGGCTGGTGCGCGAGCTCAACCCGCGGCTCGATCTCGCGGCACACTGGCAACTGCGACGATTGATCCTTCGGCTGCGGCCCGACGTGGTGCACACGCACTCGTCGAAGGCCGGCATCCTCGGGCGGGCGGCGGCGTGGTCGCTGCTGCGGCGCGGCAAGTGGCGGGGCGCGGTGATCCACACCGTGCATGGGCCGCCGTTTCATCGCTACGAACGGGCGTGGCGGAACCGGCTGTACGTCGCGGCGGAGCGGTTCGCGGCCCGGAGGTGCCACGCCATCGTCTGCGTCGCTGACGCGATGCGGGAGCAGTTCATCGCGAGGCGGATCGGCCGGGCAGAGCAGTACCGGGTAATCCGGTCCGGGATGGAGACGGCGGCGTATCTCGAAGCGATACCGGCAACGGAGCGGGCGAGGCGGCGGGCGGAGTTCGGGCTCGGCGAAGGCGACGTGGTGGTGGGGACGGTGGCCCGGCTGAGCGAGTTGAAGGGGCACGACGACCTCGTGGCGGCGGCGGCGCCGATGCTGGAGCGCGACCCCCGGCTGCGGTTGCTGTGGGTGGGCGACGGCTGGCTGCGCGAAAGGTTGGAGGCGGACTTCGAGCGGCGCGGGCTGCGTGAGCGGGTGACGATCACCGGCGTGGCGCCGCCCGAGCGGGTGCCTGGGCTGGTGAAGCTGATGGACGTGCTGGTTCACCCGAGCTATCGGGAGGGGTTGCCGCGGACGGTGGTGCAGGCGTTGTTGTCGGGCGTACCGGTGGTGGCGTCGGCGGCGGACGGGACGCCGGAGGCGGTGGAAGACGGCGTCACTGGTCGGCTGTTTGAGGTCGGGGACGTGGACGGGCTGCGGGGGGGGCTCGCGTGGATGTTGGCGGACGCGGCGCGAGCGCGGGCGACGGCGGAAGCGGGCCGGCGGCGGTGCGAGCGGGCGTTCGCGAAGGAAACGATGGTCGATGAACTGGAGTCGCTGTATGAGGAGGTGCTGGGGACGGTGCGGGCGGAGCGTGGGGCGAGGGGGCGGGCGGCCGAGGCGGAAGGACGGGTCGCGTGAGCGAGCGTGCGGCACCTCGGGCTGGGCGAAACGGCGGGCGGCCGATCTCGTTGGCGAGCGTCTGCGCCGGGGCAGTGTTGGCGGCGGCGGGCGCGGGTGGGTGGACGTCGACCCAGTTGGCGGCCGCGCCGACCGGGCCGGCGCTCATGGGGGAAGTGGTGAGAGGACAGACGCTCGACCTCTCGGCGCCCGAGCGGCCCGAGCTTGGGGTGCGGTCGATCATTGAACGGGCGCGACGGGGACTGATGGAGGCGATACAGGCACGCGCCGAGGCGGAAGCGGAGCGGGCCGACGCTGCTGACGCGGAGGCGACGACGAGCCCGGGGGAGCGAGCGGCGGAGGCGGCGCGGCTGTGGGACGGGCTCGCGCTGCTGCTGCTCGAGCGGGCGGCCTCGGCCGACGATGCGGTGGCGGGTGAACTCGCGGCGGTGGTGGGGCTCACGATGGTGCGCGGGCGGGAGGCGGCGGGCCGGGCGTTCGCTGCCGCGGAAGAACAATTGTCGGACGATCGCGACGCTGCGGCGGGCGTGACGCGCGGCCTGCGGCGGTTGCGCGTCGAGCGGTTCGTCGTACAGGCGAACGCGCTGCGGCGATCGGCGGCGGCGGACGGCGAACTCGACGCGGCGTGGTACGCCGAGTTGGGCGAGGCGGCGGAGGAGGTGGCGGACTTGATCGAGGCGACGGACGGTTCGGGCGGCTGGCGCGAAACGGGCGACGAGCATGAAAAATCGACGAGCGACGACGAGGTCGAAGCCCTGCTGAGCGAGGCGGGGGCGTTCATCGACAAGCTGGGCGAATGGGAGATCGAGGCGGCGGCGGCTGAGCGCGCGCGACGGTACGTCGATGTGCTGGAAGCTGCGGCGTCGTTCGACGTCGCCTGGCGCGAGCCAGCCTCGGAGCGGGCGCGGCGGCTTCGGCAGGCGCTCGAACTGCCCAGTGTGGTGCGCACGACGCGCTGGGCCGGTCGGAGCGACGTGGAGCGAGCGCGCGCCATGGTCGGCGACGCGCTCGGCGAAGGCGGCGGCTTCGGCGGCGTGCACGAGCGGCTGACGCTGCTGGCGCGCACCGCGGCGCTGGTCGGGGGCGTCGAGCGGCTTCGCCGAGAGCGAGTGGACACGGCGGGCGGCGAGGCGGTGAGCCGGGCGGTGTTGCGGCGCGTTTCGCAAGCGACGACGCGATGGGCGGAAGCGACGGCAGCGGGCGACGAGCGCGAGAGCAAACGATCCGGCGAGCGGCGAGCGGCGGAGCGGGAGTTGGCGGACCTCGGCGGGGCGCTGGCGTACGCGGAGCGGGTGGTGGGGCTGATGGAGGCGAGGCGGGCGGCTCCGGAGTTGGCGGAAGTGGACGACGTGCTGCGGCCGGTCTGGCGTGTGTTGGAGGAGGCGACGCGGGACGCGGAGAACAGGGCGTTCGGCGAGCTGGGTTCGGTGATGGAACAGCGACCGCCGACGGTGGGGCCGGCGGGCGTGAGCCTGTTGGCGTCGCTGCGCGATCGGGTGGAGCGGTTGGAGTTGCTGGCGCCGACGGCGGAGCGTGCACGGGCGCTGAGGCGGTCGGACGACGCGGCCGAGGCGGCGGCGGGCGAGCGGTTGTGGTCGCTGCTGCTGCGAGCGGGCGACGCGGCGGGCGACCGGGAGCGGTTGGCGGCCTTCGACGAATCGCTGGCCGAAGCGCGGGCGTTCGTGCGCACGCTGCGGCGCATCGAGGCGCTCGAGCGCGACGCGGCGTGGCAACGCGAGGACGGACGCAGCGTGGCTGAGCAGTTCGGCCGCGTGACGCTAGCGGGGCCGTCGTCGCAGGTGGACGCACGGCTGCGAGCGGCGACCGAGCGGACGCGCGACGACTGGCTGCGCGGGTGGGCGTCGGCGGGCGGCGAGGGCGGCGCAGCGGGGGCGGAACAGCGGACGCGGGCGACACTCCGGCTCGACGCGCTCGAGCGGGTGTCGGCGCTGCTGACTCTTCGGCACGCGGTGGACACCCGGGCTTCCACGACGGCGGCGCACCCGGCTGTGTCGCTGGGTATGCCGGAGGTGGAGCACGCGTTGCAGGCGGCGTCGCTGCCGCTGCTGACGGCAGCGGGTGCGCTCGGGGCGGAGGACTTGGATCGAGCGCTGGGCGCACTGGAGCGTGCGGAAGAGCAGGCGGCGGTGCTGCGGGCGCTGCGCGTCGCGGGAGAGGAGGTGAAGCGGCTCGGCTGGCGCGGAACGACAAGCGAGGAGCGCGGCGCGAGCGAGCGAGCGATGACGCTGGCGGACGTGCGCGGGCTGGCGCTGCTGTCGGCGGTCGTGGGTGATGCGGCGCTCGGGCTGGATGACGCGGGCGGGGCGGAGTTGCTGCGGCGGTGGCGGGAGGTCGCGGCGGTCAGTCGTTGGACGGCTGAGCGTGCGGCGGTGGCGCGGTCGATCGACCCCACGCCGCTGGGGGAGGTCGAGGCGTACCTCGTGGAGCTGGCTGAGGGACTGCGGCATTGACGCTCGGGGCAAAGGGACGCCGACGACGGCATCCGGAACGTCGGCTCAGCCGCGGCTTGACCAGATAGTGACGGGACGGTCGGTGCGCTGATCGTGGAGACGGGCGACGCGTCGCCAGACGCCCATGCCGGCTTCGTCGCGTGGGGCTTCGACGGGGCGGGCGCCGGCCTTGATGGCGTCGCGGTATCGGCGGTCGACGAAGTCCACACGGACGACGAGGGTATCGCCGTCGTCTTGAACGCTGCCCGGCGTGGGGGCGAGGGCGGCGAACAGGCGGGGTGAGAGGAGGTTGGGGCGCTCGCGGTCGGCGGGGTCGGGCTGATCGCCGGACGCGTCACCGGGGGTGTCGGGCGGCGTTTCCCCGAGAGGCATGTCGTCATCGGGCGTCGGGTCAGGCGGGGGCGCGGTCACGGCTTGACAAATCCGGCGGTCTGGGCGGAAGGCGCAGCCGCGGGCGACTCGCGGCGGCGGTCGAACCACGCCCTGACCTTCTCGAGCATCTCGCGAGTGACGGCCTGCTGATCCCGGCTGGCGTCGATGACGACGTAGCGGTCGGGCCAGCGGCGGGCCTGTTGGAGGTAGCCCTCACGGACGCGTCTGTGGAAGGCGGCGCCCTTCTGTTCCATGCGGTCGAGGAGCGGGTTGAGGCGGTGGGCGGCGGTTTCCTGATCGACGTCGAAGATGACGGTGAGGGTGGGCGGCCAGTGACGGCCGCAGGCGGCGGCGGCGACGGAGAGGATCTCGTCTTCGGTGATGCCGCCCGCGGTGCCCTGGTAGGCGAGCGTCGACGAAACGTAGCGGTCGGCGACGACGAGTTGGCGGTTGGCGAGGGCGGGGGCGATGCGTTCGGCGACGAGCTGGGCGCGGCTGGCCATGTACATCATGAGCTCGCAGCGGACGCTCATCTCGGGCAGGGATGGGTCGAGGAGGAGTTCGCGGATGCGTTCTGAGACGGCGGTGCCGCCGGGCTCACGGACTTCGCAGACCGGAAGGCCCACGCGCATGGCGCGGCTGACGAAAGCGCGGAACTGTGTGGTTTTACCGCTGCCGTCGGGCCCGTCGAAGACGAGGAAGGCGCCGGCGAGATCGCGCAGCCAGCGGAGTTCGTCGGGCCCGGAGGCGCGGGTTGGCGGAGCCGGATGATCCATCGCGATGGGCAGAGTGTACTGGCTTGGTGGGGGCGGATCGCGCGAGCGGGTTGGGCCCTGCGGGAGCTGGTGGGAGGTTGGCGGAGCGACGCTTTGGAGGTGCTAGCTACGCAGCTCACGCCACTTGCTGACGGCTTCCGGCTCGCGCGGGTAGAGCGGCAACAACGCGGCGGGTGAGATCGGCTCGAGCACCGCGGCGAGGGCGAGCACCGCGCGGGCGTCGAACCGCGGCGACGCGACGCGGACGCGCTCGAGGGCAGCCGCGGGCAATGTCGCGACGAAGCGGGGATCGGCAACGAGCGTCGGCGGGTCGGCCGAAGTGTTCTCGTGCGAACCAAGGGCGCCGCGGCGGAGTTCATCGGCGAGCGAGTCGGAGTCGACCAGCCCTTCAACGACGCCGCGCGGCGGCTCGTCGTCGGCGCAGTCGAAGCAGGCGCGCCATACGGTGTCGCGCTTCCAGGCGAGCGCGACGAGCAGGCGTGAACCGTCCGCGTCGGCCGCGGCCGCGTCGGCTTCGTGAGCCGCGTGCGCGAGCGCGACGGCTTGGGTCGTCGGCACGGCGACCGTATCGGCGCCGACGACCTGCGCGATGGTCTTCGCGGTGGTGACCGCGATGCGGATGGCGGTGAAGCCGCCCGGTCCGATGGAAACCGCGACGCGGCGGAGTTCGTGGGGCTGAACGCCCGCGTCGCGGCAGGCGCGGTCGATCGCGGGCATGAGTCCGTCGTCGTGACGGGATCGCTTCTCGACGACCGCCGAGCCGAGGACGGTCGGGTTCGGATCGAAGACGCCGGGTTCGAGCCGGCCCACGGCGACGGCGGGGGCTCGCGTTTGGGCGGAGGAGGGATTGGAGGTTTCGATCGCGAGCACGAGCATGGGCGGAGTCTATCGGCGTGACGCCGCGGCCCGACCGGCTCCGCCACCCCCCCACTGCTTGCGTGTTGGCGCCGCTGAGTGAGGCGAGCAACGCGGGCGAGCGTTTCTGGAACAATGTGAGAACACGCCGGAGCCGGCTTGCGGGATCGAGCGGGGCGAGGATGGAGCACATCGATGGACGAAGCACGGGACGAAGGCGCACGCCGCGAGCGACGAGAGCGCGATGAATTTGAGGGCTTCGCGGCGCCGGAACGCCTCGGAGACGACCGCCGCGATACGGACGACGACGCGGATGCGATAGAAGATTCGAGCGGCGAGCCCGATGCGGAGGCGGACGCGGAGGCTCCGCGCCAGCCCGAAGACCACGCGAGCGGCGGCGATGCCGACGACGCGGCGGGCGGATGGGACGACGGAGACCGAGGCGGGGCCCGCGGCGTGAGCGACGCCGGCGCGAGCGTCGCGGCTCAGGCCGTGGCGGCGGACACGCGCCCGCCTGACCGTGCGGAGCGCGCGGGCTATCCGCCCGACCACGGTCCCGAGCAGCCCGTGTTGAAGGTGCGGCCCGCGTTCTTCCGACCGCACGCGTTGGCGGTGCTGGGTTTGCTGTTCGGGACGGCGCTGACGGCGCTGACGGTGTGGTGGGTGGCGGGCGACGAGCACGGCCCGCGGCTGGCGGCGTGGACGGCGGCCGTGCTTGGCGGCGCGGCGATCGCGTTCATCGCGGGCTGGTGGGCCGTCGCGCGGTACTCGTACATGCTCGAGGTGACGAACAAGCGCTCGGTGGAGCACATCGGGCTGTTCAGCAAGACGACCGACGAGGTGCTGCACGACCATGTACGCAACGTGACCATCGAGCAGTCGTTTTACGACCGCGTGGTGAACGTCGGACGGCTTGGGATCGCGTCGGCGGGACACGGCGAGACGGAGATCAACATGGACGACGTGCCGCGGCCGAAGCGGGTGCGCGAGGTGATCGACCTGTATCGCCCGGTGGGTTGATGAGCTGCGTTCGTCAGCCGCCGAGGACCCAGAGGTAGAGGGGGATGCCGATGGCGATGTTGAATGGGAACGTGATGCCGAGGGCGACGGTGAGGTAGACGCCGGGGCTTGCCTGGGGGATGGTGAGTCGCATGGCGGCGGGGACGGCGATGTAGCTGGCGCTGGCGGCGAGGATCATGAGGAGGAATGCGTCGCCGATCTCGAGGCCGAGCAGTTTGGTGATGGGCCAGGTGATGGCGGCGTTGATGATGGGGATGACGACGCCGGCGGCGACGGTGAAGACCCCGGCGCCACCGAGGGAGCGGAGACGCTTAGCGGCGACCATGCCGGCTTCGAGCAGGAAGAGGACGAGCACGCCGTAGAAGACGTCTTCGGTGAAGGGGAGGAGTCGTTCGTAGCCGCGGGGTCCGGCGAGCAGGCCGACGAGCATCGAACCGAGCAGCAGGAAGACGGGCCCGCTGAGAACGCTTTCGCGGAGGAGCGCGAGGACGCCGCCGGCGGGTGGAGCGGCGGCCGGGGCCGCGTCGAGACTTTCGCCGTCGATCGCGTCGCGCGCTTCGTGGGTGCGTTGCCAGCGCCGGTAGAACATGACGGCGACGATGATGGCGGGCGCTTCCATGAGCGCGAGGGCGGCGACCATGTAGCCGCCGTATGGGATGTCGTTGGCTTCGAGGAAGTTGGCGGCGGTGATGAACGTGACGGCGGAGACGGAGCCGAAGGCGGCGGCGCAGGCGGCGGCGTCGGCGGCCCCGAGGTTTCGGCGAAGCGCGGGGAAGACCCAGAGCGGCGTGAGCGTGGAGAGGGCGAGCGCGACGCCGAGGGGGACGAGCACGTCGGCGTCGAAGCCGGCCTCGTGAAGCTTGACGCCGCCCTTGTAGCCGATGGCCCAGAGCAGGTAGAGGCTGAACAGCTTGGCGATGGGTTCGGGGATCGAGAGATCGCTGCGCAGCAGCGTCGCGCCGACGCCGACGAGAAAGAACAGCACGGGCGGGCTGAGCAGGTTGTCGAGAAGAAGCTGGGGGTCCATGGATGGAGCGTCACGCTACCCGCGACGCCCGATCGGTGTGGAGAGGACGGCGCCCGTGGTGTTGGGTCAGATAATCGTGCGACTCGGCGCCGGCGGGCCTTGGTTCGCGGCCCGGCGGTCAGAGGTTGGCGGCGTCACGCCGCGCCGGCCGGCGCCTTGCCTTCGCGGGCCCGGAGGAACTTCTCGGCCGGGGCGGGGAAGAGCGTGTACAGCAAGAGGTCGCGGGGTGATTTGACGAACTCGCCGGCCTTCGCGGCGATGGCCGGCAGGTCGGGACGGTCCACGTAGTTGGCGGGACGCTCGGTGAAGCGCGAGCCGTCAGGCGAGACCTTCTTGAGCACTTCCGGGTCGGCCTCGCCCGGCAGGCGCCCGTAGAGACCCTTGACCATGTTGCCGAACTCCTTGGAGACGACCTGGTAGCGGCTGCCGGTCATGATGTTCATCGCGGCCTGCGTGCCGACGATCTGGCTGGTCGGCGTGACGAGCGGCACATAGCCCGCTTCCTTGCGCACGCGCGGGACTTCCTTGAGGATCTCGGGCATGAGGTCGAGCTTGCCTTGGTCTTTGAGCTGCGAGTGCAGGTTCGAGATCATGCCGCCGGGGATCTGCGCGTCGAGCTGGGTGCGGTCGGTCTCGCCGTAGTTGTAGTTCGGCATGATCTCGTCTTCGACGATGGCGATCGCCTGGTCGAGCTTGCCGCGGTCGCGAGTGAGGACGAGGTCGATGACGCCCTTGAGCTTGTCGCGGACGTCGCCGGGGCATTCGTCGGGCCACGGTCCGCCGAGGTGGTCGGGGTCTTTGTCGACGTGTTTGAGCTCTTGGCGGATGGTGCGGAGCTTGTCGTCGATCTCGCGGAAGTGATCTCGTTTGACGTTGTGGGAGAAGCCGGCGATCTCGGCGATCCAGGAGTGCAACTCGACGGGCGGTTGGGCGGTCTGCCCGGCCATCGGCCCGTGGGCGGTGTCGACGTGGTTGACGCCGGCGAGCATGCCGGCGATGTAGGTGACGTTGGCGAGGCCGTTGGTGCAGTGGGCGTGGAGGGAGATTTCGAGGTCGTCGCCGAAACGTTTGCGGAGTTCGGTGACGAGCTCGAAGCAGTCGGCGGGGTGGAGCAGGCCGGCCATGTCTTTGATGGCGATCGAGTCGGCGCCGGCGTCCATGACCGCGTCGGCGAAGCGCATGAAGTGGGCGGTGTCGTGGACGGGCGAGGTGGTGTACGACATGGCGCACTCGGCGTGACCGTTGAAGGTCTTGGTCGCCATGATGGCGGTGACGAGGTTGCGCGGGTCGTTGAGCGCGTCGAAGATGCGGAGGCGGTCGTTGCCCGAGCGGACCGCTTCCTTGACGAAGGATTGCACGATGGAATCGTGATAGGGGTTGTAGCCGAAGAGGTTCTGCCCGCGGCAGAGCGAGCGGATGCTGACGCGTTCGTTGGAGGGGCCGGTGCAGGGCGTCGGCGCGGGGCCGAGGGTTTCGCGGAAGGTGTCGAGGCGTTCGAAGGGGTCGTCGCCCGTGAAGCGGATGGAGGCGTCGAGGGTGGCGCCGCCCCAGAGTTCGAGGATGGAGTAGCCGGACTGCTTGAGCAGCGGGAGCACGCGCATGCACTGCTCGGAGGACATGCGCGTGGCGAGCAGGGATTGGTGACCGTCGCGGAGCGAGGTGTCGATGAAGTTGATGTGGCGTTCCATCGGTGAACTCCTTGAGTCGCGGCGTCGCCGCGGAGGGTGCGGGCGGTGACGGATGGGGCGAGAACCGAGCGGCGCCCCCACCGCTTCCTGTCGCCGCCTGAGAGCGGCCGTCGGAGCCCCCTTGATCCGGGAGCCGAGCGGTTGGGGTGCTGCGGACCGAGACGCGTCGCGAGTCCCCGGCGTGGGGGAGCGGCGACGCGGACGGGCCGACAATGCCGATCCGGGACGCACCCAATCGTCCTACACAAACACCCTAGCACACCCGCGACAAGGGGGGAAGCCGGGGTGGATGGGGAAAGCGAATGAAGGGCGTGGAAAGTGCGGCTGCCCGTCGAGAACGCGGGCGGCTGCAGCGTCGGGCCGCACGGCCTATATTGTGCGGCTCGCCCGGGCGACGACGCCGCGCGGCGACCGCTCTGCCCCCCTTTCGGATGCTCATGGCCAAAGACGACGACAAGGTAAGCATCGACGCCACCGTGACGCAGGCGCTGCCGAACGCGATGTTCCGCGTAAAGCTGCCCAACGACCACGAAATCATCGCGTACGTGTCGGGGAAGATGCGGCGGCACTACATCCGCATCCTGCCGGGGGACACGGTGACGGTTGAGATGTCGCCGTACGACATGACCAAGGGCCGGATCGTGTACCGGGGGCGGTGAGGGCGGGGACCGCGGGGGGCCGAAGTGGCGAGGACGGGACGGAGCGAGACCCGGAGGGGCGAGCCGCGGAGCGTGGCGGCCCGATCCTCGTCCGTCAGTGAATGGCCCCCAGCAAGCAGCGTTGTGATCGAAATGGCGGCGGTGCTCTTGCGTCGTGGCAGAGCGCGGTGACCTGCGGCCGTGATCGCGTCCGCAGAAGCGCCGTCCGCCCGTCGCGCAATCGACCGATCTCGATCGGCGGGCGTGGCCCTTGTGCGTTGCAGAAAGTGTCGTTATTTTCCGATCGGAGCCGATGACCACCATGCTTCGCTGGGCTCTGCTCGCGGCGATTGGAGTACGCTTCAAAATGAAAATCGTCGTGTTAGTCGTTGTGTGTATTCTGTGTCTTGCTCTCTCAAGGCTCGTCTCTGTGGCGTTCGACCGCGCTCCGGCAGGGGGGGTCTACAGGCTCGTAGAAATATACTGTATGTTCGCCCTCTACTTCGTCGCCGGCTATTGCTTCGTCATCGCAGTGAACGAAACGGTTAATCGGCTGAGTGGTAATCATTACAAGCGACCCGGGCTCGGCCTGAAAGACCGCAGTCGCCCACGATGAGAGATCACGCTGGCTGACCAGACGGTACAGCGCCCCGATTTCTTGGATTCTTATTGATCGACGTTACTGCAACCGATTTGGAGACAATCGAGGATTTGTCGTCAGGAATCGGGATCTTCTGAGTACGACGCCCTCACGCTCGGCTCCTTCGGCGATCCGAGTCTGCGGGCCAGCTACATGTACGGCAACTACAATCCACGAGGCGCTGGAAGCCGAGCGGCACGATTAAGACAAGACGCCGGGGGTATCCTACTCTTGCCGCCAATCCATCGAAATACTCCTATTGTTTTTGCATTCACCCTACGGCTAAAGTACTTTGCGAGATATTTATGCAATCCTTCGCTCGATGCTACCCCACCACGCCACGCTCGCTCGCAAAAGGTTTGCTGAGCTGCGCGAAGCAGTCTATAGCATCTGGTAACCTTCGTTTGATCCTGTACAATCCAGAGCTGCGGCCGACCGGCGCAGCAGGATCGTTTGCCCTCAGCGATACGATACAGCCGGACCGGCTCACATCGGTTGCTCGCTTTCTGGCAGATCGACATAATTCAGGAATGCTCGCGCTTGAAGCGTATTTCGCGATCGTCGATGGGGCCAGCCGGCGGAATGTTTGTCTCCCGAGATCGCTTGTTCGGTTGGCGGGCGTCACCGAACTTGATCGTGCCGTGATTGCGTTACCACACGGCTGTATCCTCATTGGGCATATACTGGATTGCGTCGAGTGCTTTGTAGCAGCGAAGAAGTATTCTGTAGCAATGCGACTCGTTCTCTGTTCACAAGAAGAAGCAGATTGAACAGATCCATCAGCATGGCTACTTTCCCTCGCTCTCGGACATAGACATCTTGAAATAGCGGATCAAGCCGCTTCGGTTGCATCGATGCAAAAGAAGTTACCCCTTGGTGATACAATTCAGGACCTGCCAACAGGGATCGAGCTATTCCGGTTGACATTAAGCTTGCCGATCGGGTGCACGAGAACCGTGTGACGCCCGCCGACCAGCGAGGTTGCTGGGCCTGAAATCGCGGATGACGGTCAAGCGGTACCCGCAAGGCGAATGGGTGCCGGACGACCGCGTCTTGCGGAAACATACCGATCTGACCGGAGGTCGCGCGCATTGTGCGGTATCGGCCCCGGCGGGATTCGCGTTGCGCGTGGCCGACGGAACAGGGGGGGCTAGCGCGGGGCTTGAGGGGCGGGCGGAGGCTGCGTTCCCCGTCGCCCGCCGCCTACGCCATCAGTTCCGCGATGATGTCCAGCCCGCGTTCGAGTCGTTCGCGCGGGGCGGCCAGAGACAGGCGGATGTGGGTGTCGCGGTCGGAGAAGACGTTGCCGGGGATGACGAGGAGGTTGCGCTCGACGCAGCGTTCGAAGAACTGCTGGCCGGTCTGGTCGAGGCGTTCGGGGACTTTGATGAAGGCGTAGAAGGCGCCGCCTGGGGTGGGGACGTCGGTGAGGTGGCCGAGCTTGTCGACGACGAGTTGTCGGCGTTTGGCGTATTCCTCGATCTGGGCGTTCATGTCCACGTCGAAGCTGGCGATGCAGGCGTGCTGGAAGGGCGTGGGTGCGCAGACGTAGGAGTATTGGCTGAGCTTGGCGATCTGCTGGACGATGGCGGGCGGGCCGGCGATGTAGCCCATGCGCCAGCCGGTGCAGGCGTAGGTCTTGCCGAAGCCGCGAATCAGGAGCACGTCTTCGTGCGAGCCGGGCTCGCGGCAGGGGCTCGGGCACTTGCGGCCCGACGGGAACTCTTCGCGGAAGTCGTCGAACGTAAACTCGTCGTAGATCTCGTCGGAGATCAGCAGCACGCCCTTGCGGCGGCAGAGATCGAGCACGTCGCGGCACTCGTCCTGCGACAGGACGACGCCGGTCGGGTTGCCGGGCGAGTTGAGGAGCACGGCTTTCGTGCGCTCGGTGATGAGCGGTTCGATGCGTTCGGCGGTCATGCGGAAGTCGGGGTACGTCTCGCAGCGGACGGCGCGACCGCCGGCGAAGCGGGCCATCGGGTCGTAGGCGACGAAGTAGGGGTCGGGGATGACGATCTCGTCGCCCGGCGAGTCGAGCAGGGCCATGTTCATGAGGAAGAGGGCGGCGGAGGTGCCGCTGGTGACGGAGACCATGACGTCGTCGGGGTGTTCGTTGGCGTCGGGCCAGCCGAGGTCGTGCGCGATGTGCTGTGCGCAGCGTCGGCGCAGCGGGGCGACGCCGGTTGTCATGGAGTAGCCGTTTTTGTTGGACTCGATGGCGTCGATGGCGGCGTGTTTGATGGCGGCGGGCACGGGGAAGTCGGGCTGACCGATGGAGAGGTCGATGGGGTTGGTGAGCGTGGCGCCGAGTTCGAAGACGCGGCGGATGCCGGAGGCGTCGAGGGACTTGGCGCGGGCGGAGACGAGGCGGTTTAAGTCGAGCATGAGATGATCCGTGGTGCGTCGGCGAGCGGCGGGAAAGCGGCGGCGCGCTTGGAGCCGGGTTCTGGAGATAGATCGGTGGGGGCGTAAAAACAACATGGGCGTCCCGAGGAAGGGACGCCCGGCGATTGTCGCGGATGCGGGGCCGAGCCGCTTGGAGCGGCGAGGCGGGAGGGATTACTTCTTGGCGAGCGCGCGGTTGCCGACCTTGGGCAGATGGAGGACCTTGCCGTCGTCGGGGTTGAAGTCGCGGTTGTTGCGGAGGCGCTCGATGCGCTCGTGGCGCTTGAGGACGTTGCGGTGGGCGACGAGGTTGCCAGCGGTTTTGAGGGAACGGTCGATGCTCATCGAAACGGCTCCGGTGGTCCGGGTGTAGATCGGGAAATCGAACCGAGGAGTGTACCGCAGCAGGGAATCGGAGGCAACTGCTGGTGGTTGGTGGAGGCAGGGCGCTGGGAGGGGCGTCCCGGAGGAGAGCTGCCTCGCGCGGCACTGGAGAGTGGCGGGAGCGACGGCGATCCCGGGGGAAAGCGGTTGGGGGAAGCGGCCGGGGGCGGGGGAAAGCGGCCGGGGACCTGGGGGGGGTCAATCGAGGCGATCCCACCAGGCGTCGGTGAAATCGGTCCAGCCGCCTTGCTCTCGGAACTGGCGGCCGAGCGCTCGAATGCGGCTTTCGACGGCTTGGCGGGCGGGCGAGCCATAGCCCTCGGCGTTGAGGCCTTCGAGGGTCGCGACGGTGACGAGGTTGCGGGAGTTGGGTCGGGTGCGGACGGCGCCGACGCCGTTACGACCGAGGAAGAGGGCGAGCCGCTCGGCGTCGTCTCGGGTGATACCCGAGGCGAGGACGAGGTAGTTCAGACCTTCGACCCGTGGATCGGGCACGGCCTCGGAAACGAAGTAGACGTTCGGGAGGGGCGATCCGGTGATGCTGCCGGCGGGGGCCGGTGCTGGTCGGCGGCGGTCCTGCTGGCGGTCTGGGGCGGGCGAGCGGCGGTCGGCATCGCGTGAACCGCCGGCGATCGAGCGGGGAGTGGTGCTGCGTCCGTCGGCGTCGACGGCGCCGGGTGTGTTCAGCGGGTCATCGATATCGCCGAGCGGGGGCTGTCGATCAGCGAGGTCGGCCCGGCGTTCGGCTTCGGCGCGGCCGGCGGCGACCTGATAGCCGACGAAGTAGGCGGAGATCGCGGCGACGATGAGTACGGCGGCGGCAAACCAGACGTAGCCGACGGGGACGCGGAGGACGTGGCCGGGCTGGAACATGGCGCCGACCGGGGAGGCCGGCTCGGCTTGAGCGGAGGCGGCGGGTTCGGTGCGGGCCGGCGTCTCGGCGGGCGCGGGCCTTTGGCGGGTCGGGCCGGCTTTGGGCTCGACCGCTTCGCGCGAGCGTTCGCGGGTCGAGGGATCGGTGCGGTCGGGCGCGCGCGGCGGCGGCGAAGACGAGCGACCGAGCGGTCGATCGCCGATGAGTTCGTAAAGAGCTGGTCCGCGTTTGGCCATGACGGGTCAGTATCGCAGGTTCGGCGGCGGACAGAAAGGGAGGAGATGAGATTGGCGTGTTTGGCGGGGCGGGCCGACGGATCAGCCGATGGGGATCCAATCAATCGCGGACGGCGATGACGGAGGCGAAGGCGAGGCCGCCGGCATGGGAGAGGCTGACGAGCAGGCGTGAGATGCGGCGTTCGGCGGCGATCTCGGCGGCGCGGCCGGCGAGGTGCAGTTCCGGCGCGCCGGAGGGGAGTCGTTCGACGGCGATGTCGGTCCAACGGATGCCGTGCGAGAGGCCCGTGCCGAGAGCCTTGAGGGCGGCTTCCTTGGCGGCGAAGCGGGCGGCGTAGCGCTCGGCCGGTCGCCTTGGAGCAGCGGCGCAGAAGGCGATCTCGCTCGGCGTGAAGACGCGGCGGGTGAACCGCTCACCGTGGGCTTCGAGGAGGCGGGCGATACGGTCGACCGGGGTGAGGTCGACGCCGTGGGCGACGACGGAAGCGGGGAGGTTCGCGAGGTCGGCAGCAGTGACGCCGGGTTGGGCCGATGATCCATTCACGGCGCGATCGTAGCGACGGGCGGGGCGCGCACGAAAGAGGGCGGCCCGAATGGGACCGCCCTCTTGAAGAAGTACCGGTTGTGTGCGCGGACCGAGTCGGCTTACTGGCAGGTCTCGCCGAACTCGCCGAGGACGACGAGCAGGTCGTCGGCGTTGACGAGCCCGTCGCCGTTGACGTCGCCGGCCGGGCCGCTCTGGCCGAAGCCGCCGAGAACGACGAGGAGGTCGTCGGCGTTGGTGACCCCGTCGTTGTTCAGGTCGCTGGGGCACTGCGGGGCGGGGTCGTCGCAGGCGAGGGAGGTAACGGCGAAGGCGTCGAGGCCGGCTTCGACGACGTTCTGATCGCCGAGGTCGCCCGCGGTGAAGCGGACGCGGAGGTTCGCGGTGGGGTTCACCGAGAAGGAGTCATCGCGCCACGAAGACGAGGCGGCGGTGTAGGTCCGAACGGTGGTCCATGAGGAGCCGCCGTTGGACGAGATTTCGACGGTGAACTGGTCTTCGGGGCTGAGTTCGCCGTTAGCGACGTCGTTGAACCAGTAGCTGTAGGAGACGACGGCCCCGTTGGAGGCGTCGATGACGGGCGAGGTGAGCGTGGTGGCGCCGTCGTCGATGTCGGAGTTGTCGGTGTTCGGGTCGTTGTCGGTGAGGTAGGCGAAGCCCGAATTGTCTGCGTCGGTGGTGGGGTTACCGCGGTTGAAGCCGACGGGTTGGCCGCGTTCCCAGGCGCCGGCGGAAAGGCCCTGGGAGTTGGAGACCGACCAGCTCTGGTTGGAGTTGAATGTGTCGGCGAAGTCTTCGACGATCTCGCCGATCTGGACGGACATGGAGGCGCTGGGGGCGTTCTCGGGATAGGTGATGACGCCGAAGCTGGCGGATTCGACGGAGAAGTAGACGTCGAGCGCGTCGTCGCAGAAGACGACGGGGAGGGTGGTCGCGATGACGGAGTTGGCGCCGGAGTGGTTCATGGGCTTGGTCTGCCAGGCGCCGTTGTTGATGCGGAAGTGGAGCGTGCCGGAGCCGTTGACGACGGCGTCGGTGCCTTGGCTGAGGTCGGCGCCGATGGTGTTGGTCGCGACGCCGGGCTGCGCGGTGTAGAGGTCCTGCCGCGGGGTGATGGACGGAGCGACGGAGAGGTTGTTCATGGACGCGCCGGCGTCGATGACCATGCCGGTGGCGGTGCGGGTGGCGAGGCCGGCGACGGAGCGACCGTTGGAGAGGATGTTGTTGATGACGTCGCTGTAGGAGAGCGAGGGGGCGGACGAGTAGACGAGGGCGGCGAGGCCGGCGACGTGGGGCGAGGCCATCGAAGTGCCTGAGAAGTAGCTGTAGCTGTTGCCGGGGACGGAGGAGGCGATGTCGACGCCGGGTGCGGCGATATCGACGTTGGTGGTGGAGAAGTTGGAGAAGGAAGCGATCCCGTCGCGGTTGTCGGTGGCGGCGACGGAGATGATGTTGTCGAGGCCGTAGCGAGCCGGGTACGAGGCGGACGAGGTTCCGTCGTTGCCGGCGGCGGCGACGAAGACGTGGCCGATGTCGTCGCGAGCGGCGGCGATGGCGGCTTCGAGGGAGGCGTTGTAACCGCCGCCGCCCCACGAGTTGTTGGAGACTTTGGCGCCCTTATCGACGGCGTACTCGATGGCGCGGATGGCGTCGGAGGTCGAGCCCGAGAAGGGACCGATGAACTTGAGCGGGATCATGCTGACGTCCCACATGACGCCGACGACGCCGCGGTTGTTGTCACCGACGGCGCCCACGGTGCCCGAGACGTGCGTGCCGTGCGAAGCGTCGTTGGAGGTGTCGTTGTCGTCGTCGAAGAAGTCCCAGCCGTTGACGTCGTCGACGTAGCCGTTGCCGTCGTCGTCGACGCCGTTGCCCGGGATCTCGCCGGGGTTGGTCCAGATGTTGGGGGCGAGGTCGTTGTGGGAGGGGTCGGTGCCGCCGTCGATGATGGCGACGAGGAAGTCGGCGTCGCCGGTGGAAACGGCCCAGGCTTCTTCGGCGTTGATGTCCGAGCCGGCGAAGCCGGTGCGACCCTGGATGGTCTGGCCCGTGTTGCGCATGCCGTAGAGGACGTCCAAGCTCGTGTCGTTGGGCAGATTGCGGTTGAAGCGGAGGTAGTCGGCCTCGGCGTATTGGACGATGCCGCGGGCCTGACGGGCGCCGTCGAGCGCCTGCGCGACGTCGACGCCGTCGGCGAGGGAGACGGAGACGAGGCCTGGGACGAGGCGGTAGACGTGACGGGCGGAACCGATGGTGTCGATCAGCGCGTCGACCGCGGCTTGGTCGGCGCCGGCGCGGAACTGGACGAGGATGCGGTTGGGGTTGTGCGGGTAGTCGAGTTCGCCGGGGACGTTCTCGGCGGCGCCGGGGACTTGATCGACGGCGTCGCCGGCCGGATCGGAGCCGATGACTTGGGCGAGCGCGGCGGGAGCGCCCGCGGCCAGAACAATGGCGGCGACGGAGCCGAGAGCGAAAGCGGGGATGCGGTTCTTCATGGGTCGGCGGCCTCGTGTCTGAAAGTTGAACGAATGCGTGCCGGGCGGGAGCGCCGGCGGCGAATGCGAGACTTTGGGGACGACTCCGCGTTCTCGGACGCGACATCAGCCGCCCCTATGGCGTTTTCGCCTCCTTCGTTATACGGTGAAATTTGGCGGTTTCACGCGCGTAGGGGTCGAAAGTACACACCCAAAAGCGGGCGAAGACGGCGCAAATGTGTCCCGAGAGGCCCGCTGGAAGGCCGCAGGGCACCTACGCACCCGAGAACGCCTCCGCGAGCCGGGGGCAGGGCCCCGGGCGAAGTCGGGACGAAACGACGCGTTATTGGACCGTTTTCGACGCCAGATTGTCGTGGGCGGGCGGGGCGAACGTCCGGCTCGGAAATCACCGGCGGCATCCGCGCGGGCGGGCTGCGGGCTGGGCGAGGGTCAGCCCATCGCGGCCGCGAGGTCCTCGGCCGAGGCGTCCATGTTGGTGTACACCTTCTGGACGTCGTCGTGGTCTTCGAGGGTGTCGATGAGCCGGAGCACCTTGGCGACGTCTTCGCCCGCGACGACGGCGTCGTTGGTGGGGATCATGGTGAGCTCTGCTGAAGAGGTCTCGATCCCCGCATCGTCGATGGCTTCTTTGACGGTGATGAAGTCTTCGGGAGCGGTGGTGATGGACCATGAGCCATCCTCAAGCGCGACGTCTTCGGCGCCGGCTTCGAGGGCGAGTTCCATGAGCCTTTCTTCGGTGGCCTGGTCTTCGTCGAGGACGATGAGGCCCTTGGACTCGAACATGAAGGCGACGGAGTTGCTGGTGCCGAGGTTGCCGCCGGCTTTGGAGAACATGGAGCGGACGTCGGGCGCGGTGCGCTGGCGGTTGTTGGTGAGGCAATCGACGATGACGGCGACGCCGGCGGGTCCGTATCCCTCGTAGCGGACTTCTTCATAGTCGTCGCCTTCGCCGGTGAGTCCCGCGCCTTTGGCGATCGCTCGCTCGATGTTGTCCTTGGGCATGTTCGCGGCTTTGGCCTCTTCGATCGCGTAGCGGAGCGAGAGGTTGGCGTCGGGGTCGGGTCCGCCGTGCTTGGCGGCGACCATGATCGCTTTGGAACATTTGCTCCAGACCTTGCCGCGCTTGGCGTCTTCACGCGCCTTCTTGTGCTTGATGTTGGCCCATTTGCTGTGACCGGCCATGATGGTTACTCCGGAGGGGGAGGAAGAAACTGTCGCCGAAGGGATGATGCGTGCGGCGAAGGGGTGCGACGGCGGCGATCAGGGGCGATCGGCCGGCGTTGGGCTCGCTTGGCTGTCGGCTTGGGCCTCGGCGGCGGTGATGCCGGGCGGTTGATCGGCACTGGCGGCGCGTATCTTAGCGGGAGCGGATTCGGCGACGCGTCGAATCTCGTCAGCGATGGAGGGGATGCCGATGTCGTCGAACGCGGGGTGTTCGAGCGAGTTCCGAGCGGCTTCGGCCGCCGCCGCCCATTCGTCTACGGCCTCGTTTCGCCGATCGAGGCGCCAGAGCGCATCGCCCAAGTGGTCGGCGATGACGGCGGTGTTGAGCAGACGGTTGACCTCGTCGCGGTCGTTGGGGACGAGTCGCTGAGCGCGGCGGAGTTCGTCGGCCGCGTCCTCGAATCGGCCGAGCTTGTAATACGCCCAGCCGAGCGAATCGGCGATAGCGGCGGAGTCGGGCTCGGCGGCGGCGGCGCGGCGGAGCATGTCGAGCGCTTCGTCGAGGCGTTCCTTGCGTTCGACGAGGTAATAGCCGAACGAGTTGAGCGCGGAGGCGTCTTGCGGGCGACGCGAGAGCACATACGTCCACAGCCGCTCGGAGAGGTCGAAGCGCTCGGCGGCGAGCGACGAGGCGAGCAACCTGGCGAACTGGATGTCGAAGGGATCGGCGCCGGGGCGCGGCACGTTGCGCGGATTCGGATCGGCGAGGATGTCGGTCAGGCGACCGCGTTCGACGATCGCGTCGACCGCTTCGGCGAGACGATCGGTCGCGCCGACGCGGAAGCTGATGAGCGCCCATTCGCGGGCCGCGTCGACGGGGAAGGTATCCGCGGTTTCGACGGCGCGGGCGGCGAGACGATGGAGAGCGAGGACGCGCCGATCGCCGACGAGCGCTCGCCGCGGACTGTCGGGCGAAAGGGCGCCTGCGTCGCTGAACGCTTCGGCGTAGAGCACGCCGATCGTGCGGAGGAGCACAGCGTCTTCCGACGAAGTCGACGAGGCGGCGACGGCTCGGACGCGCTCGAGCAGGGCCTCGGTCTCGTCATACCGGAGACGTACGGCGAGTTCGAGCAGTGCGACGTCGACGGCCGCGGAATCGGGAGCATCGGGCGCGAGGCGCGTCAATACCTCGAACGCCGCCTGCGTGTGATTCCGCTGGGTGATGACGCGATTGGCGGCAACGACGGCGGCGCGTTCGGCGAGATCGCGCTCGAAGGGCGTCAGGGTCGGAACTTCGTCGTGCCGCGGCGGTGCTTCGCCGAGCGCTTCGAGCGCGGCTGCGAAGTCGCCGCGCGCAACGGCGTCGGCGGCGAGGCGTCGAGCGCGGGCGAAGGAGGGCGGGACGCCGCGCAGGAAACGCTCGGTGAGGGCGCGGACGTCGTCTTCAGAGAGGCGCGCGTCGGCGCGTCGCGTGGGGCTGCGCAGGCGGTCGAGGTACAACGCGAGCAACTCGGGCGGAGCCTGTTCGGGGGGAAGCGTCTCGACGAGTCGGCGGAAAGGCGTGCGAACGTCGCCGAGGTCGCGACCGGCGTCGAGCGCCAGGCGCCGGACGGCGGGTGAGAACGGGCGGCCGAGAGCGACATAGCTTTCGGCGAGGGCGGCGGCGTCCTCGGGCCGCTCGGCGGCGGCGGCGATGCGGGCGACGAGATCGAGTATCGGCTCGGTCGGACCGGGCGCGGACAACGTCGCTGCGGCGAGTCGCACGGCCTCGGCGGGGCGGCTTTGCGAGAGCAACGCGCGAGCGCGGACCAAACGCGAATACGCCGAGTTCGGATGGCGGCGTTCGAGCAGGCGGTAAAGGCGCTCGACCGCCTCGGCGTCGCCGGCGGCTTCGGCGGCGGCCATGGCCGACGCGAGTGCGAGCGGCGCGTGCGCGTCGCGCAAGGCCACCGTCTCGTAAAGGTCGACCGCTCGCTCTTCGAAACCGGCGACGCGAGAAGCCCGCGCGAGGGCATGGAGCGCGGCGAGTCGGCGCGGGTCGTCGTCGGATAAGCCGGCCGCATCGGCGGTCGCGAGCGCTCGTTCCGCGGCGGCGATCGCGGCGGCCGGATCGTCGAAGCGCAGCATCGCCTCGGCGATCACGACGTGACGCGAGACGAGCGTTTCGGGCCTCGACCGATCGTTCGCAGCGGCCGACGGCTCGACCGGCGTCGAGACCGTTGGTAGAGACACGGCGAGTTCTGCAAGATCATCGCCGCGGAACTGATCGACGAGGCCGTGGGCGAAGAGCGCGAAGGCGACGGAAGACTCGCCCGCTGCGATGTCGGCGAGCGATCGACGCGCGGGCTGCGCGGCATCCGTTGATTCGCCCAACGAATCGACCGGAGCGACCCGGCCCGGTTCGAGCGGCCGATGGCCCGCGATGACACGGAGCGCTTCGGCAAGGGCGACGCGCGTGGTCGCGTCTGCGGGCGTGGAGTCGCCTTGCTCGCGAACTCGTTCGAGCGCCGCGGCGAGTCGGTCGACAGACCAAGCGGCGCCATCGGGGGCGGCGGCGAGCTGCCCGGTCGAGGCGAGGGCATGAGCGTCCACCGTGGCGCGAGCGAACTCGAAGGCGACCGACGGCGAGAGCCGGGCCGCACGAGCGAGCGCATCCGCAGCGGTCTCGGCGGGCGTGACGACGAGTCGAGTCGCGAAAGCGGCGCGGAGTTCGTCGGACATCGGATGTTCGGCGGCGGCTTGGGCGAGGTCGTCGGCGGCGCCGGGCAGGTCGAGGCGGTGTGCGAGCAGGGCGTCGGCGACTAGCGAGGAACCCGCGTCGGCGAACGCGGCGAGCTCGCGCAGTTCGGCTCGCACGAGGGGGCCGAGCGTTGGATCACGGAGGACGGCGGCGAGCGGTTCGTCGGCCGGCGAGCGGGCGAGGCGCGCGTCGGCGAGCGCGAGCAGCGCGCGCCAAGCGGACGCGGCGGGGCGGCCAGCGTGCAACTCGGCCCAAGCGCGGAGTGCGGCGACGCGGAGGAGAGCCGGATCGGGGCCGGCGTCCGCGGGCCGATCGGCGCGAAGCAGCCCCCCGGCGAGCCGAAGCGCCGCATCGGCTTCGCCGGGCCGATCGAGCGCGAGAAGGACGCCGGCGGCGTCGATGGCGAGACGGGCACGATCGCGAGCGAGATCGAGAAACGCCGCTTCATCGGTCGGCGGGACGCCGAAGGCGGAAGGAAAGTCGGCGGCGATGAGCGACGCCTCGGCGCCGGCGAGGTGACGGCCGGTGCCGAAGAGCGCCCGGCCGAGTCGGGCGTAGAGGACGAGACCGTCGGGCGTGGGCGTGCCGGGAGGCGCGGCGCTCAAACCGGCGCCGTCGGCTAGGCTTAGCAGCAGCGGGAGCGCGGCTTCGTGTTCGCCGGCATCGAGCGTGAGCCGGGCCAGCAGGCCGATCGCGGCGGGCGTGCGATCGCCGAGTTCGTACGCGCGTTTGAGCGCCGAGCGGGCGAGCGAGATGTTGTCGGTCTCGTACGCGGCGAGACCGAGTTCGCGGATCGGCGCGGCGGCCGAGGGGTCTTCGCGGCCGGCGCGGCGGAGCAGATCGATGGCGTTTCCGAGTCGTCCGTCGAGTCGCGCGAGGCGGCCGGCGGCGTAAAGCCGCAGAGCCTCGGCGGTGGGCCGCTCCGATTCGGTTGCGGAATCGGAGGCTGCGGTGTCGTCGTCCGGCGTCGCTCTCAGAGACGCATCCGCCAGCACATCCGCAAGCGAAACGGCGGCACGGTCGTCGTCGGGGTCGATGCCGGCCCGGTCGCGCAATCGCTTGCGGTGTTCCGCGACGGCTTGTCGAAGGACGGGTGAAAGGCTTCTCTTCGGGTCGTCGAGCCCGCGGGCTTCCGCTCCGCGTTCACGTTCGATGGCGGATCGGAGTTTGGCGCCGGGCGTGTACGCGGACGCGGATGCGGGCGGCGAATCGTGCTCGGCGAGGGCGTTTCCGGCGGCGACGTTCGTCGTGGCGTTTGCGAGCGGGTGGCGGTCGTTGTGGTCTTGTGCGACGCCGTTTGCGGAGTTGGACGGGGCGGACGCGCAGCCCGCGAGAAGCAGGATGGCGCCGGCGGCGCCGAGCGTCGCGGAGCGGCGGAGACCCGCTGCGGGGCCGGCCCGATGCTGCGTTGACGTCGGCGCCATGACGGGCCTCCCTCGGCGGCTCAGGATCGAGAGGCGCGTTTGGACGAAGCGCTCCGTGCGGCCGCTTTCTTGCGTGTCGTCGAGCCCTTGGAGGCGGAGCGCGAGCCCGCGGCGCGCGAGGTCGACCCCGACGCGGCCGAGGCGGACTTCTTGCGTGTCGTGGTCTTCGCGGCGGTGGTCTTCTTGCGGGTGGTGGCCTTCTTCTGCGACGCGGCCTTCTTCTGCGAGGTGACGCGTTTCTTGGCGCCGCCGTTCTCGGCGAAGTTCTGCAGCTTCTGGTAGGCGGCGACGCCGTCCTCGGCCTTGATGTGCCGCTCGAGCAGCCCCTGGGCTTTCTCGATGTCCGTGCCTTCTTCGAGGACGCCGGCTTCGATGAGCTGGTCGAGCAGGCGGCGTTCGACCGGGACCGCGTGCGCGCCGAGCACGAACAGCGTGACGCGCGCGGCGACGTAAGGCGGCATGCCTTCGAGCGACTCGAGATACTTGCGCGCGTCGCGCTTCGAGAGCTTGTCGAGCACGCCAAGCGAGACCTCGTATTCACGGACGTAGACGTCTTGCAGCGCGGCTTGCAACCGCATGATGCGTTCGTCGATGTTCGGGTAGGTCTTGCCGAGGGCGGCTTCGAGCTCGGGGCGGCGCGAGACGCGGAGGTCATTGAAGTCGACGAACTGCGAGAGGATGCGCTTGTAGGCGTTGTCCGCGCGGCTGGTCGAGGCTTCCCAGAGCAAGAAAGAGTAGACGAGTTCGCCGATGGGCTCGCGGTCGGACGGCGGCGGCGGCACGTCGCCCTTGGGCTGACGCTTGAGGAAGGCGTTGATGGACTTGGCGGTGTCGGCGGCGCTCACTGGTGCTTCTCCGGGTCGTGGTCGTGGTGCGGTTCGGCGTCGGCGAGGTCGGCGGCTTGCGCAGCGTCGGCGGGATCGACCTGCGTCGAAGACGGCGTTCCGTCGTCGAATTCGGCGCGGGCTTTGGCGAGAGCCTCGAGTACGCCGCGTTGCCGCTTCGCCGAGACGTCGACTTTGAAGCGGAACTGCGGCATGCGGTGGACGTTGACGCGGTCGGCGGTTTCGCGGCGAATATGCCGAGCGGCGGCGTTGAGACCGGCGATCGCGCGGCGTTCGGCCTTCTCGGGCAGGACCGAGACGCCGATGACGGCTGTCGTCAGATCGCGGTCGACCGAGACTTTGAGGACCGTGAGGATGCACTCTTCGAGACGCGGGTCCGCGAACCCTTCGCTGATGACGGACTGTACGCCGCGATGGATGACGGATTCGAGGCGTTCGTGGCGGACGCTCATTCGCAAGCCCTCCCGTCGGCCTCAAGGTCGTCGGCCGCCTCGCGACCGCGGCGCAGCAACTCGCGTTCGAGCGCAGCCGCCTGGTCGTCGGGCAGCTTCGGGTCGCCGAACTCGTCGATCTCCGAGCGACGCAGCGCTTCGACGTGCGATACGAATCGCGACACCTCGCCCAACTCGGCGTCGCGGACGGCGCGGAGCTTGTCGGTGACGGCGTCCAGCACGGCGCCGGCGCGAGCGGCCGCGGACGAGACGACCGAGACGCCGATGACGGCGAGCCGGTGATGCTCCGTGGCGTCGACTTCGGCGACGGCGCAGAGATGCTCGCGGTGCAGACGGTCCTTCACCGATTTGACGACACGCCGCTTGTCTTTCAGCGAGTCGCTGGAGCGGACGAGCAATTCGGCTTGGAGGAGACCGACGAACATGATGGGGCAGCGGCGCCTCGCGGTAAGAGTGAAGTCGGCGACGACGATCGCCGACGGCGTGACGAGACGGCGGTGCGGGGTCCGCGCGCCTCCGTCGGCCGCCGTCGACCGGCGGCCCGTCGACGGGGTTTACAGCTCGCGCGCCACCTCGGTTTTGCGGAAGCACTCGAGGATGTCGCCTTCTTTGATGTCGTCGTAGCCGACGATTTTCATGCCGCACTCCTGACCGTTGCGGACTTCCTTGGCGTCGTCCTTGAAGCGCTTGAGCTGCTCGAGGAGCCGGTCTTGCTCGATGACGATGTCGTCGCGCGTGACGCGGATGAACGCGTTGCGTTCGATGACGCCGTCGGTGACGTAGCAACCAGCGACGGCGCCGACGCCCGAGACCTTGAAGACCTTGCGGACCTCGGCGTGACCCAAGACCTCTTCGCGGACTTCCGGGCTGAGCAGACCGGCGGCGGCCTTTTTCACGTCGTCGACGATGTCGTAGATGACGCGGTAGGCGCGGAGTTCGACGCCCTTCTGCTCGGCCTGCTGTCTCGCCTTGGCGGAGGGGATGACGTTGAACCCGAAAACGATCGCCTCCGACGCGGCGGCGAGCGTGACGTCGGACTCGGTGATGCCGCCGACGGCGGAGTGGAGGACGCGGACGGTGATCTCGTCGGTCGAGATGTCTTCGATCGACTTCTTGATCGCGTCGATCGAACCCTGGACGTCCGCCTTGAGCACGACAAGGAGCTCCTGCTTTTCCTTCTCCGTCATCTGGGCGAACATCGAGTCGAGCGTCATCTTGGGTTGAGCCAACGAGCGCTGGCGCTCTTCGTCGCGGCGCTGCTCGGCAGCCTGCTCGGCCCTCCGCAGCGACTGCACGACGTAGAACTTGTCGCCCGGGTCGGGGAGCACGTCGATGCCCGAGAGCTGGACGGGTTCCGACGGCCCTGCCGACTGCACGCGTTCGCCGCGGTCGTTGGTGAGGTCTCGCACGCGGCCGTAAGCGCGACCGGCGACGACGAAGTTGCCGACCTCGATCTGGCCCTGTTGAACCAACAGGTTGGCCGTGGCGCCCCGGCCTTCGATCATCTGACTTTCGATGACGGTGCCCGACGCGGCGCCGCCGAAGTCGGCGGTGAGTTCGAGCAACTCGGCGGTGAGCGCCAGCGTTTCGAGCAGCGAATCGACGCCGATGTTCTTCTCGGCGGAGACCTTGATGACCTCCGTATCGCCGCCCCACGCGGTGGGGTTGAGCCCGTGCTCGACGAGCTGGCCGTAGATCTTCTGGATGTTGGTGTCGTTGTCGACGCCGGGGATGTCGATCTTGTTGAGGGCGACGACGATGGGAACGCCGGCGGCCTTGGCGTGGTTGATCGACTCGACGGTCTGCGGCATGACGCCGTCGTCGGCGGCGACGACGAGCACGACGATGTCGGTCATCGTGGCGCCGCGCGAGCGCATCTCCGTGAACGCTTCGTGACCCGGGGTGTCGAGGAAGCAGATGCGCTTCAACTGCTCGGCCACCTCTTCCTGGGTTTCGATGTCGACCGAGAACGCGGAGGTCGCCTGCGTGATCCCGCCGGCCTCGCCCGCGGCGACGTCGGCCTTGCGGATTCTGTCGAGCAGCGACGTCTTGCCGTGGTCGACATGCCCGAGGATCGTCACGACGGGCGAGCGCGCCCGCTCCTCGTGCGTCTCGCGCTTCTCGAACTCTTCGATCACGGCCTTCTCGCCGGTCGCCTGTTCCTGAACGTCGAGCTCGATGTTCCAATCGAGCATCAGCTCTTGCGCCTTCTCGGGCTCGATGGCGTTGTTGGGGTTGACCATCACGCCTTCGAGAAAGAGCTTCTTGACGATCTCGGAAGATTTCACGCCGGTGGCGGCCGAGAGTTCCTTGATGGTGAACGGCGCGGTGATCTTCACGGTGCCCCCGGTCTGAGCGGCGGTCTCGGCCTTCTGGGAGGGACCGGACTTCATTTTCTGGTCCCGGCGCCGCTGACGGAGGAAACCCTCCGAGCGGGAGAGGCGTTCCTCGCGTTCGAGCAGGTCTTGGTATCGCCAGGCGCCGCCACCGCCCGCGCCGCCGCCCTTGCCGCGCTTCTTGGTGGAAGACGACTCGTCGCCGCGTCCGGTGGTGCGTCGGCGGTTGCCGCGTCCCGGGCCGCCGCGACGGTCGTCGACCGGGAGTTCCGGCGGGGCGAACCCGGCGCCGGCGCCCGCGCCTCCGCCGCCGCGCGGACCGCGCGAGGTCGGCATCGCCGGCCCGCGCTCGCGGCGCTGCCGCGGAGCCTGGACCACGTCGGGCGCCTCGACTCGGACGACCTTCGGGCCCGAGAGTTTCGCGGGCGTCTTTTTGAATGCGTCGATCGACTTGCCTTGCGGCGAGACGACGTCGGGCCGCTTCGGCACGTTCATCTGCGGCGTGCGGTGCTTCGGCCGTTCGGCGGGCCGAGCGGAGGGCTTGGCGTCGGGCGCGGCTTGCGTGCCCGCGGCGCCGCCCGCGTCCTCGCCGGTCGTGTCGGCTTCGTCCGTGGTCGCGTCGGCCGTCGTTTCGTCCGACGCGGCCGGAGCCTCGGCCGCGGGCATGAGCGCGTCGCCCTGCGGCTTCGCGGGCGCGCCGCGCTCGGGCATATCGCTCACCGCGCTCGTCTCGACGCCCGCGGGACCGTCGCCCCCGGCGTCTGTCTCGGCGCCGCTCGCGGGCGGAGCCGCCGCCGGGGCCGAGGCGGCCGGCTGAGCGCTCGTTTCCGCGGGTTCGGCCGGCTCGGCCTTCTTCGCAGCGGTGCGTTTCCGTGCCGCCTTCTTGGCCGCTCGCTTCTTCGTGGCCCGAGCCTTGGTCAGGTCGACCTTGGCGGACGTCTCGACGGCGGTGCCGCCGCGCGTCGCGGCCTCTTCGCTCGCCTCGCTGCCGCCGCTGGAGAACCACTCGCGGATCGTGGCTTCCAGCCCCGCCGACACGGACGACATGTGGTTCTTGATGCCGGGGATCGCCTCCGCCTGACACTTCTCCACGATGGCCTTGGACTGCACATCCAGTTCCTTGGCGATTTCGAACACTCGTTTGGCCACGTTAGCTCCGGGGGAATTCGGTCTCGAGAGCCCTCAGCAAGAGAGCGGACGCGTCTGCGTCGGTGGGAAGCGGATGAGATAAGGCAATGGTCGGGCGGTCGGTTGTCGGGCTGCGCCGAGGCGCTTCACGGCGCCCGGCGGTCCGTTGCGTTGATCAGAATCAGGGTTCGGTCTTCTCCCGCGGCAGGTCCGCCGACTCCTCGATCGCGTGCTCGGTGATCTCGACTCCGGCGGGGTCGCCGGTTTCGACGGCGTTGTTCCCCGAGTCCGGGTCGTAGCCGGCCGATGGTTGATCGGCGGGCGACTCGACGGGCGGCGTCTCTTGGTCCGCCTCGCGACCCGGCGCGGCCGACGACGTCGCATCGCCCGCGGTCGGATCGGTGTTCTGATCGGGCGCCACCTCCGACCCGGGCAGCGTCGCCGCGGCGTCCAAGTCGGCGGCGGCTTCGGGCTGGCGGGCCTGGTCGTTCGGCTTTCCGTCGTCCGTCTCGGCCGGAGCGTCGCTGGCGGCTTGGTCGAACGGGGCTGGGGTTTCGCCCGAGAGGATGGCGTCGGCGCGGGCCGCGCTATCCGCGGACGGTCCCGATTCGCCCCCGGCGGACTCGCCGCCGGCGCCAGAACGGGGCGAGCCGCCGGAACCGACGCCGAGGATGGCCGCCGCCGCCACGTCGGCGTCGACCTCGCCTTCGCCGCCGCCCTCGAGCAGTCGGCGAGCCGCGTCTTCCTCTTCCGCCTTCTTCTTGGCGGCTTCTTCTTTCTCACGCTCCGCCTGCTCGGCGAGCACGCGCGCCCGGGCCGAAGCGGTCTCGACCATCCGTTCCGCGGTCGTTTCGTCGATCTCGAGTTCGTTGACGAGGACCGACGCGCCGACCTCTTCGATGTCGAACACGCTGATCATGCCGAGCGCCGCCAAACGGTCAAGCTGCTCTTCGGCGACGCCGTCGATGTCGCGGAGCGTCTCGGCCATGACCTCCAGGCCCTTGTTGAACTCTTCGGGCGTCAGAATGTCGATGTCCCAACCGGTGAGACGTGCGGCGAGGCGGACGTTCTGGCCCCGCTTGCCGATCGCCAGCGAGAGCTGCTGATCGTCGACGACGACGGTCGCCCGGCCCAACTCGAAGCACAACGAAACCTCGTTCACCTCAGCGGGCTTCAACGCGTTCTGAATCAGAATCTGCGACGACTCGTTCCAGCGGACGATGTCGATTTTCTCGTCGTTGAGTTCGTCGACAATGTTCTTGATGCGGGTGCCCTTGACGCCGACGCAGGCGCCCACGGCGTCGACCTTCGAGTCGATCGACGCGACGGCGACTTTCGTCCGATGCCCGGCCTCGCGAGCCATGGCTTTCAGCTCGATGACCCGCTCGGCCACCTCGGGGACTTCGACTTCGAAAAGCCGCTTGATGAAGTCCGGGTGGCCTCGCGACAGGACGATCTTCACTTGGTTGCCCACGGCTCGGACATCGAGGATCAGGCAGCGGACGCGATCGTTGGGGTAGAACTGTTCACCCGGGATCTGTTCCGAGCGGGGCATGAACGCCTCGGCACGTTCGATGGTGACCACCAGCGAGCCGCCCTCGTAGCGCTGCACGGTGCCCGTGACGATCTCGCCGACTTTCTTGATGAACTGGTCGTAGATGGACTGCCGCTCGTCTTCGCGGAACTTCTGGATCATCACCTGCTTGAACGTCTGCGCGGCGATGCGGCCGAAGGCTTCGGGCGACAGGTCGAGCGGCTCCCCGTGACGGGTGAGGCTCATGGTCCCGTCCAGCGGATCGAACTTGCACTGGAACTCCTCGGCGTCGAGCGAGTTGTAGTGCTTCCGCGCGGCCGACACCATCGCCTGCTCGAGATCGTCGATGAGCACGTCACGCTCGACGTTGCGGTCGCGAGCGATGGAATCCAGGATGCGGAGCATTTCGGCGTTGTTCATCGTGTTGTGGTCCGGGTTGTTCGAGTTGTCCGAGATTTTGGTTGTCGCAGACGGGATTCGGGACGATCGCTGCGGGCGTGAGACCCGTGACGAGCGGGGGAAGGTTCGCCGCTGGCCGCGGTTCCGTGCGGCGCGGGCGCAGGCCCGAAAAACAAACGGAGCCACGCGCGTCGTTCAAACGCCCGTGGTCCGCCGATGCACCGGCCGAGCGATTTCGCCCGGCGAGCCGCGCCCAACATGTCCCGATCGGTCAGGTCATCAGGCCTGCTCCGGAACGCGCCCACCGCCGAAAGCGGGAGCGACTGGGCTGGATGCGGTGGTGTGAATCATGGCGGCACCACGAATACGTTTGCACAAACCGACGTCGATCAGCCGCCGCTTCCGCGACCGCGTCTCGACCTGACGAACAGGGTACGCTCGGCGACCATCGCGGGTCAACGCTCGCCCACGTCGGTGCTTCGGGTTTTCCCACGCCCCACCGCGCACGCCGGACTCCATCCAGCCTCTTTCGGGGGGTACTGAAGGGCGGAGCGGAGCGAGGCGAGGGTTTCGCCCGCTCGGTCACGAGGCCGCATCGCTGCCGGCGACGCCTCGATATACTCTCCGCCCTCACCAAACCCGCAGAGGCGGCTCGCCGAGCGTCGGGACGAACCCGTCCCGCTCGGGTGATCCGCTCCGGAGACGCAAGGCCATGGCCGACAAGACCTTCCACGTCAAGCTGATCACGCCCGAGACGCGCCTGCTGGACGCCGAGGTGACCTACGCCTCGGTGCCGATGTGGGACGGCCAGCGGGGCGAGATGCATCGCTCGGCGGCGTTGGTCGGCAAGCTCGGCCCGGGCGTGCTGCGTCTCGACATGCCGGGCGGCGGCGGCTCGAAGTCTTTCTTCGTCGAGGGCGGGTTCATGCAGAACGTCGGCGACGAGTTGACGATCCTCGCCGAAGCGGCGACGCCGGTCGAAAAGCTCGACGCCAGCGAGATCAAGGCCGCGCTGGCCGAGGCGAACGCCCGCAAGCCGCAGTCGCCCGAGGAGAACGACTCGCTGAACGCCGAGCGCGATCGGTTGCGACGCAAGCTCACCGCGGCGAGCGCCCGCTGACCGACGCGACGCGAGCGGGCGATTTCCCGCTCGACGTCCGCGTCTCGTTCGCCCACCGCTCGCACGCCCGACGGCCGGAGGCTGAAGCATGACCGCGACGACCACGGCGACCGAAGGCGAAGCGTCGGCTGCTGCCGCCGGCGACCAGCAGCAAGGCGGCCGGACGTTCCAGCAGGACATCTATCCGAAGGTGATCGAGGTGCTGCCCGCCGACCCCGGGCGCCTGGTGGATGTCGGCGCGGGCGAGGGTTACTTCTGTCGCCTCGCCAAAGAACGCGGCTTCCAAGTAGAAGCGTGCGATTTCTTCGACGGGAACTTCTCGGTTGAAGGCGTGCCGTTCCATCACGCGAACCTGAACGACTCCTTGCCGTTTGAAGACGACTCGATCGACACGATCGTGAACATCGAGGTGCTCGAACACCTTGAGAATCACACGCGGTTTTTCCGCGAGGTGCTGCGCGTGCTCAAGCCGGGCGGGACGGCGATCCTGACCACGCCGAACGTGCTGAGCGTGACCAGCCGATGGCACTTCTTCCTGTACGGCTACACCGATTGCGCGCCGCGTCCCCTCGACCCCTACAAGGACGAGCACTGGCGCCTGCACATCAACCCGATCAGCCTGCCGGAGATCATGTTCCAGGCCGAGCGGTTCGGCGGGGAGTTGGTGGGGCTGCACACGAACCGCATGCGGCGTTCGTCGAACGTGCCCGCAGCGTTGCTGGGGCCGCTGTTCAAGCTCGCGATCCGGCGCAAGCTGGTCCGCAAGAAGTACGAGCGGCAGGGCATTTTGCCGCTGTACGAACGGCACATCCGCTGGGTGACGCACCCGGCGAACCTGAAGGGCCGCATCACGATCGCGGTGATCCGCAAGCGCGAGGACGCGGCGGAACACCTGGCCCGATATCACTTCGCCCAATGAACGCGGGACACCGCCGGCCGCGGCTGGGAGCGAAGCGGTCGGCATCGTCGTTTGCCCGGCTTCGCCAGACGGGCGCGCCGGCGAGGCGGCCGGTCAGGATCGTCCCCGAGCGCGCTTCCCCGGCGGCGGTGCGGATCCGATGGTTGATCGAACGATGCCAAGCGTCCATTCATCAATTCGAGCCGGCGCAGTCCGGCGCGAGCCGGCGTCCGTCCGCTCGGCAGCCGCGAATCGTCGGTCTATTCCGACGCGGGCCCCGGGAGGTGCAGCGATGAGCGGGAGCTCGACGCGGCGACAGGTGCGGTTCGCGGTGATGGGCGCGGGCCGATTCGGCGCAGCGATGATCCCGCGGCTGAACACCGCGCCGGCCTGTGAGGTCGTGGCGGTGGCCTCCCGCGACCGGAGCAAGGCCGAACGGTTGTGCCATCCCCTGCGGCTGCCGCGCGGAGCCGGCTGCACCTACGACGAACTGCTGGCGCACACCGACGTCGACGCGGTTTACCTCGCCGTGCCGAACCACATGCACGTCGAGTGGGCGATTCGACTGCTCGAATCGGGCAAGAACGTGCTGTGCGAGAAGCCGCTGAGTTGGAACAGGGCGGGCGCCCGACGGGCGTTCATGACGGCCGAGCGGTGCGGGCTCGTTCTGGCCGAGGGGTTCATGTACCTGCATCATCCGCAGACGGAGACGCTGCGACGGTTCGTCGAGCGCGGGCTCTCGGCCGAGGGAGATCAGGTCATCGGCACGCTGACGCACATCGCTTCGCATCGCAACTTCCCGTTGCGCGACGAGTCGAAGCCGACGCGTCTTTCACACGCGATGCAGGGTGGGGCGCTGATGGACCTGGGCTGCTACCCGTTGTCGTTCCCCGTTGCGGTGTCGGGGTACGCGTTGACTGACTTGCGTGTAGCGGGTTCGCTGGCCGAGCCGCTCGAGGGCGAGGTGCTGGGCGTCGACGAAGCGGCGTCGTGGACCGCGCGGCTGGACGGCGCAGCGGTCACGGTGGCCGGCTCGTGTTCGATCTCGGAACAGGGCTCCTCCGCCATCGAACTCGTCGGACACAAGGGCACGCTTTCGACCAATTGGGCGTGGTCGCCAGACGAGGGCGACCACATCCTCCGGTTCCATCCGAGCGACGGCGGCGACGAACAGCGCATCACGCTCGAGGAACAAGCCGACCGGGCGCGAGCGCAGTTCGCATCGTTCGCGCGGGCCTGCCGCGGCGACCACGCCAGCCGGCCGACGCCGACCTTTTCGCTGCACGTTGCGGAGTTGCTCGAGAGCGCGCTGCGACAGGTCGGCGTCGCGTTCGACGACGCGTAACGAGGGGTCGCCCGGCTCAGCGGACCGCGACCATCTCCTGAAAGTCGGTGTAGCGCTTGGCGACTTCTTCATTGGTGAGGCCGGCGAGGCGGTCGAGGCTGAAGCTTTCGATGGCGAAGCTGGCGATGACGGTGCCGTGCGCGAGCGCCTGGCGGATGGAGGAGAGGGAGACGTCGAGGTCTTTGGAGTGGGTGGCGGCGAGGAAGCCCATCATGCCGCCGGCGAAGGAGTCGCCGGCGCCGGTGGGGTCGACGACGTTTTCGACGGGGTAGGCGGGCAGCATGGCGACGCCCTCGTCGTGCACGAGCACGCAGCCGTGCTCTCCCTTTTTGATGACGACGAACATGGGGCCCATCGTCTCGATGATCTGCTTGCCCGCGGCGACGATGTGCCGCCGGCCGGTGAGCATCTGGGCCTCTTCGTCGTTGATGATGAGCCCGTCGATGTCTTGCATGAGCTTCTCGAGTTCGGGACGGGCGGTGTCGATCCAGAGGTTCATGGTGTCGGCGACGGAGAAGACGCGGTCGGGAAAGGCGTGGAGCATCTCGTGCTGAACGGTCGGATGCGTGTTGGCGAGGAAGACGAACTTGGAGTCGCTGAAGGCGTCGGGCGCTTTGGGGGGATGCTCGGCGAGCACGCCGAGTTCGGTGAAGATGGTTTCGCGCTGGTTCCAGTCGTCGAAGTACTTGCCGCCCCAGGCGAAGGTCTTGGAGCCCTTGCGGATCTCGAGGCCGGCGACGTCGATGCGGTCGAAGCCTTTGAGGATGTTGTGGAAGTCGTCGTGAAAGTCTTCGCCGGCGACGGCGACCATGCGGACGTCGGTGAAGAAGCTGGCGGCGGCTGAGAAATAGGAGCAGGAGCCGCCGAGGACGCGTTCGCGTTTCTCGAAGGGAGTTTCGACGGTGTCGATGCCGATGCTGCCGGTGACGATGAGGGGCATGGTGCAAGCCTTCCAGACGCGGGGTCGGAGCGTCCTCTGAAGCGAGAAAAGTGTCGGGTTTGAACGATCCGCCGGGCGTCGGTGTGGGGTCGCATGGCCGCGGGCGGATCGACAATCGTACACGGTCACGGGTGCGGTCGCAGCGGAGGGAAAAACAAGCGCGAAGCGGCGGCGGGGATGCGGCGCAGGCGCGGGGCGCGGGCGATCGCTCGGCGTCTCGTCGTGCGAAGAGGATTGCCGGGCGCGGCTACACTCGCCCCTATGAGCGACTCACAGGATCACGGCAAACGGATCGTCACCCGGTTCGCCCCTTCGCCGACGGGGCATCTGCACATCGGCGGCGTGCGCACGGCGTTGTTCTGTTACGCGTTCGCCCGGCGACACGGCGGCTCGTTCCTGCTGCGCGTGGAAGACACCGACGCGGTGCGCTCGACCGAAGACGCAGCCGCGGGCATTCTGCGGGACCTGGCGTGGGTCGGGATTCCGTGGGACGAAGGACCGCGACACATCGACGAGGACGGCGAAGAGGTCGGCGGCGATCCGCGCGGCGTCGGTCCTTTCCATCAATCGCAGCGACGCGAAACGTACGAGCGGTATTTCGCGATGCTGATTGAGGCCGGTCTGGCGTACCCGGCGTTCGACACACCGGAAGAGCTCGCGGCGATGCGCCAGGAGGCGGAGAAGGCGAAGCGAACGTTTCGCTACACCCAGCCGAGCGGGTACGACCAGGCCGCGGCGCTCGCGCGTATGAACGCGGGTGAAGAGCACGTGCTTCGGCTGCGCGCCAGCGACGAGCCGGTCACGGTCGCCGACGAAGTGATGGGCTCGATCGAGTTCACCAGCGAGCACTTCGACGACTTCATCATCCGCAAGCGCGACGGGATGCCGACGTACCACTTCGCGGTGGTGGTGGACGACGCGTTGATGGGGGTGACGCACGTACTGCGCGGGCAGGAGCACCTGAACAACACGCCGCGGCACGTGAAGCTGATGACGGCGTTGGGGTCGGTGGAGCCGGAGAAACCGGGGATGTTCGACCCGCCGACGTTCGCGCACTTACCGCTGATCAGCAACGAGAAGGGGGGAAAGATGAGCAAGCGCGAGCGGGACGTGACGGCGAAGGCGGCGTGCCGAGAGCGTGGCATGACGCGGACGCCGACGCCCGAGGCGGTCGACGAGGCGACGTTCGCGACGTGGGTGGGCGATAAGAAGTCGCAGCTCGACCCGCTGGCGGTGGACGCGATCGCGGTCGCCCTCGGGCTCGACTTGCCCGAGGTGTCGGTGCATGATTTTCGCAGAGCCGGCTACCTGCCCGACGTAATCATCAACTTCCTCGCGCTGCTCGGTTGGTCGCCTTCGTCCGAAGCGCGGGCCGAATTGAAGGCAGCGGCGGGCGGAGCGGACACCGAGCGCTTCGACATGGACTTCCTCGTGAAGCACTTCGACCTCGGCGGGATCGCGAAATCGTCGGCGCGGTTCGACCGCGACAAGCTGCTGGCGTTCAACGCGGACACGATTCAGCACGAGATGAGCGACGACGAGTTCGGCAAGGTGTGGCGCGATTGGCTGCGAACCTTCGAGCCGGCTCTGCTTGACGACCTCGAGCGTGCGCTCGGTGTGTCGTCAGCCGACGAGTGGACGCAAGCGGCGGGGACACGGGCGAGCGTGCTGGTGCGTGCGGCGCGGCCGCGGGCGAAGACACTTTGCGATGCGATCGAAGCGGTGCGGTTCGTGTTACTCGATGCGGAATCGATCGAATACGAGCCGAAGGCGGTGAAGAAGGCGTTACGCAAGGGCGACCCGTCGGGGTTGGTCGTCCTGCCGGCGTTGCGCGAGCATCTGGCGAGCGCCGAGAAGGCGTGGCGCTCCGGCGCGGACGCGATCGAGGCGGCGGTGAAGGCGTTCGTCGATGCTGGCGGGGCAGGGGATGGCGCGAACATGGGGAAAGCGGCGCAGCCGCTGCGGGTCGCGTTGACCGGAACGGCGGTGTCGCCGCCGCTCGGCGAGACGCTGGCGTTCGTCGGCAAAGAGGAGACGCTGCGCCGGATCGATCGATGCGTCGAGGCGAACGCGCAGCCGACGGAGTGACGCGTCGCTTCGAGGGCGGGCGGCGTCCCCCGTCATGGGCGGTCGCCGCCCGAGAAATCGCTTCGACGCAACGCTGGGACGACACCGCACGATCGAGGCGCGTGATGATGCCGCTTTCGGTCGGAGGCGCGCATGGCCGTCAAGTCGTCGAAGAACACGATCAACCGTGTGTTGAACCTCGGGTTGTATCTCGCGATGTGTTTCCTGGTTGGGACGGGCGTGTTGATGTGGCTGCGACTTCCGCCGGGCAGTTCGCACGTCGGCCGCCGTGGCGATGGCGGTGGGGTCGGCCATCGCCACGGCCGCTCGGGCGGCGGCGAAGGTGAGGGACCGCTCACGGTGCTCGGGATGGACCGGCACGATTGGGGCGACCTGCACCTGTACACCGGCCTCGTGTTTCTCGTGATCGGCGTGGCGCATCTGTGGTTCAACCGCGTCTGGTTGAAGAAGATCGCCGCGTCGAACAAGGCGTGGCGGCTGTGGGCGGGGCTAGCGGCGGGCGCGGCGATCGGCGTGCTGCCGCTGGTGCTGCCCGCGTCGCGTGGATAGGGCTTCGGCTGCATTGAGCTTCGGCGGCGTGAAGTGTTTGTAATCGCCGAGGCGCGCGCAAGAAAGCGCCCCGAGCGTCGAAGCCCGGGGCGCGGGGTCAAGAATCACTCACTCCGTCCAGCGGGGCGTTAGCCGAGGAGCTGGAGCGCGTTCTGCGGCTGGAAGTTCGCGGTTTGCAGCGAGTTCTGAGCCGAAGAGCTGAGGATCTGCGAGCGCGTGAGCGCCGCGGTTTCCGAAGCGAAGTCGACGTCGCGGATGATGGATTCGGCCGCGGCGCTGTTCTCCAGCGAGACGCCCAGCGAACGCATCGTCGCGCCGATGGTGTTCTGCTGGAAGGCGCCGAGACGACCGCGAAGCGAGGACACTTCGCTGATGGCCTTGGAGATGGCCTTCTGCGCCTGGCCCACGTCGCCGTCGACCACGTTCAGGTCCTTACCGGAGCCGAGGTCGGCGAGGTGGTACGTGTCGCTCCCGTCGATCACTTTGCCGATCTCGCGCACGGCCACGTTGCCGATGCCGAGCGAGACCTTGCCGGCGATGTCGACGTTGCCGGCGAGCTGGAAGTCGGCGCCGCCGCCTTCGATGGTGAAGGTCGGGTTGGCGCCGCCCACCTTGCCCACGCCGCCGCCGGACGCCGAGCCGCTCGTCCACTTCAGATCGACTTCCACGTCGAGGAAGTCGGTGTTGATGCGGGCGGTCGTGCCTTTGGTGGTGGCTTTCTGGCCGTTGATGAACGCTTCGACGTTCTGGCCTTCATCGGTCAAACCGTTGGCGAGGCTGCCGGCGTTCCATGCCGAGGCGGTGCCCGACGCGGTGAGTTCGCTGGTGTCGTCGAGCGCCGTCACGCCCGCGCCGGCGGTCTGACCGCCGTCGTCGACGACCTTGATCGTGACGAACTCATCTTCGCCGCGTTCGGTGGAGACGAGGCGCATATCGTCGGTGCCGGAGATGGTCGCTTCGACGCCGGTCACGTCTTTGAACGTGTTGACCGTGTCGACGATCTCCTGCACGGTGGCGCCGGACGAGAAGGACAGTTCGCGCGAGCCCTCTGTGCCGGCGACCTCGATGACGAACTGGTCGTCGGCCGTGGCGAGGTCGAGCGAGGCGCCGCCGAACTGCATCAAGAAGCCGCCGACTTGGGCGGACTGGGTCACGGAAACTTCGACGTCGAGGGTTTTGCCGAATTCGAGTTTGGCGCCGTTGACCTTCACGTTCTCGACCTGCGAGTCGACGCCGGACACCTGGTAGTCGAGGTTGCCGTTCAGGAGCTTGGCGCCCTGGAACGACGTCGACGAGGCGACGCGGTCGATGGTCTGCAGGATCGAGTCGATCTGGAGCTGGTTCGCTTCTTTCTCCGCGTCGGACAGGCCGGCGGTGTTGGCGGTCGTGGTCACCAGCGACTGCAATTCGGTGAGCAGGCTGGACACCTCGTTCAGGCCGCCCTCGGCGATGTTCACGACTTGGTCGGCGCGCTCGGCGTTCTTGATCGCGGCGGACAGGCCGGACTGTTCGGCCCGGAGGTTCTGCGAAGCGATGAGACCCGCGGGGTCGTCTTTACCGCGGTTGATGCGCAGACCCGTGGAGAGCCGCTCGAGAGACTGGTTGACCGAATTGTTGTTCATGCCCAGCACGCGCTGAGCGATCATCGAGTTGACGTTCGTGTTGATACGCGTCATCGGGTTCCTCCGTGAAACCAAGTGGGCGATCACGCCCGGAACGGCCAGGCCGGCGCGTTGCTTCGCGTCGGCGCCGCGCGTCGACACGACGCACGGCTCGCGTCCTCGGCTCCGCCGGAAGATCGCGACCGCTCAAGCATCGGATTGCGGAGGGTGCGCAAGAACCGCTGCGGGCTCGGCGCGGGGAACGCGCGTCGGGCTGCGCGACGTGCGCCGACCGAGTCCGTCCCCATAAGAAACGACCCCGCGATGGCCTCGCGGGGTCGATCTGATAACAGTGAGTTCGCCGGCGTCGTCGATCGGCGGGTTACCGGCCGGTCGTCGTCGCGCTCCGCGAGCGTCGAAGCGGATCAGCCGAGAAGCTGCAGGACCTGCTGACCCTGGTTATTGGCGAGGGAAAGAACCTGGGTTCCCGACTGGCTGAGCACCTGAGCGCGGGTGAGCTGAGCGGTTTCGAAGGCGAAGTCGGCGTCGCGGATCACCGATTCGGACGCGGTGATGTTCTCGATGCCGGCCTGCAACGATCGGATGTTCGTATCGAGGACGTTGCGTTCGAAGGCGCCGAGGCGACCGCGGAGCGTCGAGACGTCGTCGATGGACGATTCGAGGACCTTGGAGGCGCGGGCGAGGTTGCCGCGGAGGTCGTTCGCCCCGCCGGACTTCAGCGAGGAGAGGAACATGAGTTCAAGGTTGCCGGCGTCGTTCGAGAGGTAGGTGCCGCCGAGCCGGGTGGCCGCGACGGAGTCGACGCCGATGCTGACCTGCTGGTTGGCGTTGACCTGCGGGCCGAGTTGGAAGAGCGCGCCGCCGCCGGTGATCTCGAAGTTCGACGGCGTGTTGGTGATGTTAGTGGCGAAGTCGGAAGTGAGCAGCAGTTCGACGTCCAACTCCGGTCCGCGCTGAGTGACCTTGAGCCCGTCGCCGGTGGCGATGGCGCCGTTGAGCAGGACGACCACGTCCTTGCCGTCGTCGCGGTCGGTGGCGGTCCACTGCGCGGGCGTGCTCCAGTCGATCGGCCCCGGGGCGTCGTTCTGGATCTTGGCGAACGTGTAATCGCCGTGACCGCCGGAAAGCACGTCGACGGAGACGAAGGCGTCTTCGCCGTACTCGGACGAGAAGAAGGTGATGCCGGACGAGACGTCGGTGGCCGAGACGGCGGCCGCCTCGATGCCGGTGATGCCCGTGCGGTCGTTGATGGCCTGAATGATCTGCGCGTTGGTCGAGCCGGAGGCGAAGGTGAGTTCGACGACGCCGAGCGGGCCGGCGACCTCGACGGTCATCTCGCGGGGCAGCGAGTCGAGCGCGCCGCCGCCGCCGCCGGAAAGCGTCGGGAAATGCGTCGCGTCGTTGTAGGCGGTGTTGAAGAAGATCTGGGCCTGCTGCGCGCTGCCGACGACCTCGACGTCGACGTCGACCACGGTTCGATCGGCGAAGAGCGCCGAATTGACTTTCGCCTTGGCGATCTGCGTGTCGTCGACGGAGGAGAGGTTGTAGCCGAGCTGCCCGTTGAGGAGCTTGAGCCCGCCGAAGGAGGAAGTGTTGGCGATGCGGGTGATCGAGTCGATGGCCGAGTCGATCTGGAGCTGGTTCGCCTGCACCTCTTCGTCGGAGAAGGCGCCGGTGTTGGCGGCTTCGACGACGAGCGCCTTGATCGTGTTGAGCATGGAGCTGACTTCGGACAGCGATCCCTCGGTCGTCGCGATGACGTTGGAGGCGCGTTCGCTGTTCTTGACGCCCTGCTTGATGCCTTCGAGCTCCGTACGGAGTCGCTCGCTGACGATCAGGCCGGCCGGGTCGTCGGCGCCGCGGTTGATGCGGAGCCCGGTCGCGAGCCGCTGCAGCCTGGTGTCGAGGTCGGCGTTGGTGCGCGACAGATTCGACTGAGCCACCAGGCTGGCAATGTTGGAGTTGATCCGAGACATGACAATCCTCCGTGATCGCCTATTTCGTCAGAGAGAAGCCCCGCCCACCGATCCTGCGTTCCGCAAGTGGCGTGCCAATGAGGCGCGTCCCACGATCCGCCCGAGAGAAATGTGTCGTCGTGAACGGTTCACCGTTGCGGCTCCGAAGCGGCGAGCTTGACCGCGGGCGCGGACGCGCCCCCGACCAGCCGCGCTGCCGCCGGGCTGAGCTTGCGCCCGCCCGCGTTGAGCTTGAGATTCGAGCACGCGGCGTTCGCCGCCTGGGCGTTCTCGCGCCTGATCGCTTCGTACACCTCTTTGCGATGCACGGTGACGCGATTCGGCGCCGAGATGCCGAGTCTTACCTTATCCCCCCTGACGTCGACGATCGTGATCTCGACGTCGTCGCCGATCATGATCGTCTCGTCACGTTGTCGGGAGAGCACCAGCATGAACGAAGGCTCCTTCCACTCGTCGGTGTCGTGCTCCCAGTGACGCCCGACGCAGGGGGAATCGTTCCCGCCTCGCGTCCGGCACGGCCCCGCCCCGATCGCGACCTCGTCACGCCGAAGCGCGGGCGGCTTCGCCGACGCGCATCAGCTCGTGCCGCGTCGTCCACCGTCTGTCCGCGAGCACGAACTGCTCGCCGACCAACAGCTTCGAGTTCACGACCAGCGGCCCTTGCAGATTGCCGGTGAGCACGTCGTCGAGCTTATTGACGATGACGAACACCTGCGCGTCCTCGAGCGCGTCGAGGCGGAGCTCCTCGGCCTGCTCCTCGCGGATCGGCACTTGGTACTCGCGCACGAACACGGCCGGATCGGTCACGACGAAGGCCAGCCCCGGCTCTTCGACGCTCTGCAACCAGAGGAAGCACGCGTCGTCGTTCGGCTGAAGCAGGCAGAAACGCGTGCAGTTCCCGAAGCCGAGAAGGCCTTTGGGGAAGCTGATGACGCGGTCTTCGGCGATCTCGACGACCCCGAATCGGCTTGTTTGAACCTGCATGGTTCGCTCCATTGCCATCGGCCGGTCCTCCGGACTTCGAGCCCGCACTCCGCGGGCCCCGTCGACGTCCTGTCGTGTTCGCCCCGCGCGGCCGAACGTCGCGGGGCGAGAATCCTGTCGTGAACGGGTCCGGTCGCTTTACGCGGCCGGCGCCGGAACGGGCTCGGTCAGCCCAGGAAGTCCAGCAGACTCTGCTGCTGCGTGATCGACGTGACCCGCATCGCCGCCTGGAGCTGCGTGGAGAGCAAGTTCAGCCGCGTGGACGCGTCGATGAAATCGAGGTCCTGAAGATCGCTCTTGATCTTGCGGTCGGTCAGCGTCGTTTCGCCGAGACGTGTCTGCACGCTTTCCACTCGCTGCATGCGGGTTCCGACGAGCCCCTGCGCCTCCGTGACGCGGTCGGCGTCGTCATCGAGTCTCTGTGCCGCAAATGAGATGCCGCGCTGGTCGTTCGCCGCGAGCGCGTCGCGCAACTCGATCAGCGTGCTGAACACGCTGTCGACGCGGACGGTCGAACGGTCCGAAGAGATCAACTCGTTCCCGGGACCGACGGTTCCGTCGAGCAAACCCAGATCCTCGGCGGCGTACCCATTCAGCGAGTTCACACCGATGGCCGATCCTCCGCCGAGCCCGTCGCTGAAAACGATCGAGTTCCGATCCGCCGCCAGCGAGGCGACGAAACCACCCGCCCCGCCCGACTCGGCGTTGATCTTCGCGATCAGCGCGTCGAGATCGGCGAGATCGGCCGGAACTAAATCGACGGTGAAACTCGTCGTGCCGTCGGAGAGGGTCACCTCGAAGTCGACGTTCCGGTCGGGGTCGGGCAGACCGGTGGTCGGGTCGAACTCAGCGTCGGCGATCTCCACGCCGCGACCGTTATTGAAATCGCCGAGCGAAGTGCGCCCCTGCATCGTCCGGATGCCGAGCGTCGTCGCGGCTGCGGTCCCGCCGTCAGACACCGAGAGCTGCATCCCCGCCACTTCGTTGACCACGTTGATCGAATCGCCCGATTCGTCGATTTCCGCGCGAACGCCGAGTTCGAGCCGGTCCACGGCTTCGATGAACTCGCCGATCGTCATGCCGGCGAACGTCGTGACCGTACCCGTGCGGCCGCCGTTGTTGAACTCGACGTCCCCGTACACGACCGCATCGGCGGGGGAGAGCGCCGCGAGCGTCGTCCGCTCGGTCACCCGCGGATCGAAGCCCGCTGTCGGGTCCGGGTTGGTCTGCACGGCGTTCGTATAAGTGTTGCTGAGCCCGAGCGCCGACGCGGTTTGTCCGATGGGACCGTCGGAGAACGTCGCGGTGACGCCCGCGGCGAGGTTGAACTGGAGGCGATCGCCGGCGACCGTCACGCCCGCGCCCCACGCGGCGGCGCCGAACGCGGCCGAGTCGGCCTGCCGGATCGCCGACTCGATCGCATCGGTCACGTCGCTCAGCGTCTCGGCGTTCGACAGATCGACCTGGAGCGTCGACGGCGTGCCGGACGGGAGATCCACCTCCAGCGTTCCGAGTTCTTTGCCCGTCGTCACGCCGCGCAGGTCGCGCACGAACGTATCCGCCGTCAGCAGCGGGTTCAGATCGACGTCGCCCTCGACGCGCGCGCTCAGCGAGCCCACCGCGTCGTCCGCGGCCAGCGTGATCGGGAAATCGATCTCCGGGCCGAGGTCCGTGTAGAGACCCTCGCGATCGCCCAGGTAGCGGTACCCGCCTTCGAACGATTCGACCGACAGCGAGCCGGGTCGCCCGCCCGAGAAATAGTGAACGCCCGCGAAGTCGCGATTCATCACGCCGAGGAGTTGCGTGAGCTGTTGTTGCACGACGTTCGCCATCGAGGCGCGTGTGCCCTCGTCCGCGGTCGACTGCACCTGTTCGAGCGCGAGCGTCTTCGCGTCGCGCACCAGATCGCCGATCTCAGCGAGAGACGAATCGAGCCCGACCATGACCGAACCGGCGTGCGTCATGTTGCGGTCGCGCTGGTCGTCGCGCTCGAGCTTCTGGTCGATCGAAGAGACGACGCTCGCCGCGATCGGATCGTCGCTCGGCCGCTGCACGCGGTATCCCGACGACATCTGCGTCGACAGCTCGAGCAGCTCGACGTTCGTTCGGTTCAGCGACTGCAACTGCAACTGCGAACTCAGCAACGACGGGACGCGGCCATAGAGTGCGGGAACGGTCATGAATCCGGCGCCTCCGAACGGTCCCCCTCGCAGCGGTTCGCAACCTGCGTGCCAAGCGGGGTGACGCGCGGCCTCGATGCGGACGCAACCGCGCTCGCCCGGCCGACCGTTCAACCGACAACGGCCGACCGACCGCTCGTTCGCTCAAACCAGTTTGAAACAAGGGCGAACGCCCCAGTCGGCGGTCGTTCAGCGGCGCCCGAGAACCATGGGTTGGCGCGAATCGGCGGACACCGATCCTCGCCGAACGGCCCCGCGATTGCTATCAGAACCCAAACGGGCTGGCCATGCGCCCTCGCAGCCGCGGGGATTGCGCCGGTCGGGACGGTTATACTGCCCACTCGAAGACCGACGTACCAGAGTCGGCTCGACCCCGCCTCGATCCGGGGTAGTGTCCAGTAGCGGCGGCGTGCGTGCGCATGCCCGCTTCATCGAATAGGCAGGCAGAGGCCGAATCGGCGGCGTCGGGCGAAACCACACGCCCGGGCCCGCGGCGACCCGACACGGAGTGTCGAGTCCGACCGTTCCAACCGACAGCAGCACAGCCAGGCACCGCCGAAGACCGCAGAACGCGGAGCCGCCGAGCAGGACGCTCGTGCCGCATGGCACGTCGCTCGCTGAACCTCGCCAGCCCCCAGCGGCCTGACCATGCAACAACTCCAGATCAGCACAACGCCACCGCGGCGCCGCCGCGCCCGCCTCACGCTCGAGCTCGGTGCGATCGCGCTGCTCGCGGCAATCGCCGCGTGGTCGGGCTCGATGGTCAAGCGGTCGGTCTCCGCGCCGCCCGCCGCAGCCATCGAGCGCATCGTCACCCTCGACCGTAGCGATTCGTTCGACGCCGCCACGTTCGACGCCGTCGCCGCCAGCAACGAACCCGGCCTCGTCGACTCGGTCGATCGTTCAACCGCTTCCCCGACGAATACGAGAACGCTCGACCTGCCCGCCGACTTGCCCGAAGAACTCCGCTTTCGTCTCATCGAACTTCGACAGCGCGGCGCCATCACCGGCGACGTCCGCGTCGAGACCGTCGAGCCCCAGACCGGCGTCGTCCGCTATTTCGACGGACGCCCCGTCCGCCCCGCTCGCAAACTCTGGATGACCGTCACCGCCTACTCGCCCGACGAACGATCGTGCGGCATCTGGGCCGACGGAATCACCGCCTCCAACAAATCGGTCTGGACGAACGCGATGCAGCTCGTCGCCGCCGACACGCGCATCCTGCCCTTTGGCACGCTGCTCTCACTTGACGATTACGCCGACGGCGAGATCGTCCCCGTCCTCGATCGCGGCGGCGCCATCAAGGGCATGCGCCTCGACGTGCTCTACGCCACACACAACGAGGCGCTCCAATTCGGCGTCAAGCGCGTCCCCGTCACCATCTGGGAATATGTGGACTGACCACCGGGCGCCCGCTTCACACGCGGTCCGGTGGCCCGTGCGGCGTCGATCGTGCAGTCTCCACAAGCCGCTTTGATCGCGTAAAGAAACGAAAACGGGAGCGTCGCCGTCGGCGAACGCTCCCGCAGGTGGTGGTGGCCTTTCCCCGCCCCGTTCGCTCGACGCTTCCGGACGGTCTCAGCCGAGCATCATCGCGACTTCTTCGATCTGCTCCGCGAGACTCTCGCGGATGTCGTCGAGTCGATCTCGCGTCATGCCGATCTCGTCGAGCACCGACGAATCCAACTCCAGCGACGGCAGGTCGAGCCGGTACGGTGAATCTTCGACGCTCGCCGCGAGTCGATCGGCGACGTACACCAGCGAGGCCATCGTGCGGTCGCCGGACGGCAACTCAAGCGGGTTGTGGTGATGCCCGGTGACGAGGGCGAAGACCTTCGGGAACTTCCACTTCTCGCAGAGCGCCTTGCCGAACTGCTGGTGGTTGGCGCCGAACACTTCCGCCTCGGCTTCGAGCATGTCGCCCTGCGGCTCGCCTTCCTTGTTCGGATCGACCTTGTTGATCACCTCGATGAGCTTGTTGCGGTCGTACTGCAACTCGACCATCACTCCGATGTCGTGCACGAGGCCCGCCAGGAACGCTTCGTCGCCCACACCGAGCCCGAGCCGCTCGGTGATGAGCTTGCAGGCCGCGGCCGTGGCGATCGAGTGCATCCACAGATCCCGAGCGCCGAACGCCGGCGAGACCTGACCGCCGCGGAACAGCTTCGCCATCGACGCCGAAATCGCGATGTTCTTCACCGCGTTGAGCCCCAGCAGCACGATCGCCCGATTGATCGAGCCGATCTGCCCCGGCAACCCGTAAAACGACGAGTTCACCACCTTGAGGATGCGGCTGCACAACGCCGGGTCGTTCGAGATCACGTTGTTCAGGTCGTTGGCGGTCGACGTCGGGTCTTCGACCAGCTCGATGATCTTGACCGTGATCTCCGGCAGCGTCGCGATATGGCTGATGGACTTGATCGCGTCGTTGACGACGTTCTGCGTCGCGGTGGCGTCCGTGCTCATGAGCGTCTCAATCGGCAGCTACTGCCTCAGGGGTCCACGCGGATACCGCCGCGCCTCGACGACCGGCTCACACGAGTCGATCGACTCTCGCTCCCGGCGGCCGACGCGGCGTCGGTTCCGGGGCACGCCCTCTGCTATCGACCCGCGATAACTCCGACTTTCATCGCACCCCCGATTTCGACCCCATAACCTCTCCCGCCCTCCTCCCCCGACCCGCGTCCGCCCGCGGCCGAACCTCCCGACCCGAGCGCGTACGCTTTGAGGATCATGGAAGCCGAGCGGGAACATCCAAGCGACGGCTCCGACGCCGCCGAGAGAGACGCGGGCCCGGACGGGTTTCGCTCGGCTTCCTCGTCGGACGACGCCCCGAACGCCCCGCTCGCCGCCGAGGCCGAATGGTTCGATGCCGACGTGGTCCGGGTCGACCCCGGCCCGGCGCCGTACACCGTCACCGACGTCGTCGCCGGTTCCATCGCGTTGCTCTTCCTCGAAGCGACGGTCGTTTATGTACTGACGGTCACCGTCAACAACGCCCTGTTCACGGCCGCGGCCGTGGCGCTGACCGCCGCGTTGGCGCTCGTCGCCGTGCGCATCGCGCTGGCCCGCCGCTTCCGCGCGGCACGTCGGGCCCGTCGGGCCGCCCGGGACACCTTTCGACGGCTCAAGCAAGGCGAGTGCGACATCCCGGCCGAAGAAATCGTCCGCGCGATCCTCGTCCGCCGCGCGAGCGGACGCAGCATGACCCCCCGCGTCGTTCGGCGCGACATCGAGACCGTCGAGGACAAATACGGCGTCCCGCTCCCGCGGGTGTGGATCATCGCGCCACCCGGAGCCGTGCTGCCCGAACCCGCACCGCCCGAACTGCGACGTCGCCCCCCCGACGCAAAGGACGACGAGCACGCACAGCCCGCCCAATTCGAGCCCTTCGAAACGCGCTCCCCCGAGCAAGACTGGCCGAGCCTCGCCGTGTTCGTCGGCCTCGTCGCCGCCGCCGCCGTCGCCTACGGCGTCGCTCAAACCGGCGCGCCCGCTTTCCTCAAGGTCGCCGCCGTCGCCATCGCCGCGCTCATCTTCGCGCTCGTCGGCGTGCTCGCCATGCTCGCCAAGCCCCGCTTCCTCTACGCCATCCTCTCCACGCCCGAACGAGCCCGCATCGCGTTCACCCTCGGCGACACACCGACCGCCAAAGCCGACGCCGCACTCGATCACCAGACGCCCGTCCTGATCCACGCACGCTGGCGACGCGACGGCTCGGGCCGCTACGTCGCCGCACGCGGTTCGCTTCGCTGGCGATTCCTCCTCCGCCCGGGAGCGCTCCTGCCCACCATCTCCGCCCCCGGCTTCGACCCCGAGCACTCCCCATGGCGCCACGCCCCGCGCTCCTCCGCGTGGCGATGCGCATCTGCGAGCCATGCGTACGACCATGCGACGCCAAACCGCACTCCCTCGGCCGCGATCACCGCGACCGCGTCGTCCGACGTCCCATCGACCCCCCAACGCCTACCCACCGGACGGCACCAGTCCGCCTCGCACGCCGGCCCGACCGACTCTTGACGGGCTGACCCCGTCGCCCTACTCTCCTCGATCCCGCGCGACGGCTGGTCGCGAAACGGGGCCTGTAGCTCAGCTGGTTAGAGCGCACCCCTGATAAGGGTGAGGTCACTGGTTCGAATCCAGTCAGGCCCACTTCCGCGTCCCCCACAACGGCACTGTGTTGGCGAATCGGCACTGTGTTGGCGAATCGGAGCCGAACGCCCGTCGGCGTTCAGTTCCTGCTGGCTGTTCCACCTCGGCGGAACGACTCCGCGACGGGTTGATAGCTGGATCCATGCGGAAAGCGGCGCCGCGTGTTGCCGATCATCGCGCGCTCCGGCGGACATCCGCCTTCCGCGCGGCTGAGCCGGCCCAGCTCCGGCCACGGTGCGCTCAAGAGCACTCGTTCCCAAAGGACGCGAGGACGAGCAGCAGGTCTTCCGCGTCCACGAGCCCCGAGCCGTCAAGGTCTCCAACCGTTGGACCGGCGCTCGTCGTCTCAGCGAGAGACGCTTCTCAGTAGATCAACCGCATACGGCCCGTGTCGGGCACGAAGAGATTGAACGGCCGGTGGGTGGCCGGCCAGTAGACGAAGAACGCCTTGCCCAGCATCAGTTTCCTCGGCACAACGCCGGGCCGGACGATCTGGTCGTCGTCCGCACTCGCCCATTCGAGGATGCTCTGCTCGACCCAGGGGTCGAGGTCGGAGAGCTTCCAACCGCGGCTGTCGAGGCTCGCGGCCGAGTTGTCGCCCAGCACGAAGTACTCGTCTTCGCCGAGGATGGCGATGTTCTCCGGATGCCCGCCGAAGGCGCGGCCGGTCGGCGGCATGAACGGGCGGTAATAGAGATCCTTATCGAGGCCGACGCGGTGCAGCCGCGCGGGCCCGCCGCTGACCGCAAGCGACACCTCCGCGCCGCCGAGCCGGTACTGACGCGGGTCGGAAATGCCGTTGGGCAGCGGCGCGTCGCGACCGCCCAGAAACGCTTCGATTGATTCGCCCGTCGCCGCCTCGAGCCGCTCGATCGGCCCGAGTTCGTAGGCCGCCTGCGACACCACCACGTCGCCGTCGACGACCACGGTAATCGCCTGGTCCGCGTGCCAGACTTCGATGTTCGTCACCCGCCCCGCGGGCAGGCTCGGGCCGGGCCGCTCGGCCAGCGTCTCCCACGCCGCAGCGCCTTCGGATCGCATCTCGACGAGCACCCGCCCGGCCCCGACTCGGGCACGGAACTCGAGCCCGCGCGTTTCGAGCATGACGCTCGCCGTCGCCGCGTCCGAACCCGGCGCCGGTTCCACGCCGACGCGGACGCGCACGTCGCCCACCGGGAAACGCAGCGCCGACGCCGCCTGCTCGACCTGCCCGTTGATGAGCACTTCGTTGTACGACAGAAAGTCCGTCACGGGCCAAAGCCCGGTGTCCCAAGCAAGCGAGCCGCGGTCGGACGCCAACTCGTAGACCCGCCCCGAGAGATCCCAATCGCCGGACGTCGGCTCCCACGGCGTGCGGAACGTCACACCGGGCGACGCGAAACCGGGACGGTCCAGCGGACGGAATTCGCTCGAAAACACCGGCCGCCAGAGGCGCCGCTGCACGTCGAGCGGCTTGCGCTGGATCGACCACGCGTCGGCGTCGTCCAGCAGTTCGACGGTGTTCTCGACCACGCGGTCCGGCGCCGGCCTTGTGAACACGTCGCCGTCCACCAGCCACAACGCTTCGTTTTCTTCGCCGACCAACCGCTTGATGTAGTTCACCTGAGCGTTGCTGGGGTTCTTGAAGACCGTGACTTCCCACCGCCGGGGGTCGCGGAACTCGTAGAGGTACTTCTGCACCAGAATGCGGTCGCCCGCTCGCGTCGGCATCGGCGCGGGCTGCGGGCTGAAAGGCTTCATCGCGAGGTCCGGCTCGCCGATCGGCTGCGTCATCGGGTCTGTGACGCTCGGCTCGGCGAAGTCTCGGCTCACACCGCCCGCCCGGTACACGCCGCCCTGCACCGGGAACGGCACCTGCTCGACCGAACCACGCGGCTGCGCGTAATACCACGTGTCCACGGGCCATACATGACCCGTCGCCGGCCCGCGGAACGACATGTGCGCGCCCAGCAGCGTCGGCGCCATTGAGCCCGTCGGAATGCGGTACGCCTCGACCACGTAGGTCTTCGCGACGAACGCCATCGCCAGCGCGATGGTCAGCGAGATCAGCGTCTCCCGGAGCCCCCCACTCCCGCCAGCGGCCGACTGCGTTCCGCCGTCCTGACCGTCGCCGACCGAGCCCGAGGACGGCCCGGACCCGCTGGTCGCGGGCTTCCGCGCCGGGGGAATCGTCGCCGGCCCGCCCGCCGCGGCTTGTGAAGGGCGATCGGTCGGCCGCGCGGCCCCGCCAAAGACGGGCGGATCGCCCGCTCGCCCGTTCGGCGTCGCGGCATCTGCCGAGCCGCCCGACGGGGCGGCGCCGCTGTCCTCCGCACGGCCCGGGCGGGCGCCGCCCGAACCGGCTTCACCCCCGTCCGTCTCGCCTTTCGAGCCGGACGAGGACGGGTCGTCTGGGGAAGCCGGCAGATTCAACGCGAGCCACCACCCCGGCTGGCTTGCGAGAACAACGTCGTTAGCTCACGCCCGTCGTACAACCGCAGGTTCCGATTGCCCTCCACACCGTAGACGTAGAGCCGATCGGCCCGCTGATCGAGTATCACCAGCACGTCTTCGGTCGAACTCATGGACGCCGTGACGACGACCATGTCCTCGACCGCGACCGCGCCGGCCGCCTGGGCCGGCGCCCCGCCGAGGGTGCTGGCCTGAGTGATGATCAGAGCCATCAGCACGAACGCGCTCGCCCACAGAGCGGCGGCGCCCGCGTCGATCTTCTCACGGATGTATTCGCTCATCGCGCGCCTCCCGCCGTTTGATCCATCTTCGCGAAGTCGATCCCCACCAGCCGCTTGCGGCCCTGCTCGAACGTCATCGCCACCACTTCTTGGTTCACCCGATCCACCACGTAGATCGCGTCGGCCACGGTGCCCTGCACCTGCCCGGCGACCATCGCGTAGGCGCCTCTCGCTCGGCTGTCGCCGTCCTGCGCCGAAGCGCCCGGCGCGAAGCTCACCGCCGTCAACGCGACGATCAACGCCGCGTTGAGCCCGATCAGGCCCTTATACCGATTCTTCCGCGACATCGGCCCTACTCCTTCCCGGCCCACGCTCCGTGAGGCCGATCCGACCCTTGAGTTACCCCGACCATCACCCACGGCGCCGCCCGAGTCGCACCCGGGCGGTCATTCAATCCTTCCCCCGCCTTTCTCGTCAGTCGCGGTGCTCGCGGCGACTCGGCATGACCGCCAGCCCGACCGCGATCAGCGACAGCACCACGCCGACCAGATACGTCAGAATCGGACTGGGCTGCGACGATTGGCTCTCGATCGGCGGCATCGATTGGACGTCGAACTGCGGCAACGCCGGCGCTTCCTGGCCCAGAACCATCGGGCACGCCGCCAGCGCGAAGCCTACCGCCACGATCTTGACCATCCCCCGCCAAGCCTTTCGATGAGGCATCGCTGAACTCCTCCTTGGACGCTGCGGACGACGCGACTTCCGCACGCCGAACCGCCGACGGTCGAGCGTACCCCCCGCAGCGGCCGTCAGCAATCCGCCAAGCCCACCGGACGCATACTCCCACCCGGCCATTCGCCCTGCCACGCCACCCGGTTCCCGACCGCCCGACGCCTCCATATCGCACCGGAACCGCCGGACCGGCCGGAGAGCTCCTCACTGCCCATTTCCGATCAGCGGCGGCGACCGGGAGTGACCCATCGGCCGGATCTCTCCACACCCGCCCACCCGCGGTCTACACCCGGCCCTTGAGCCCGTACTGGTTGATCTTGTTGTAGATCGTCTTCTCGCTCACGCCGAGCACTTCCGCGGCCTTGGCTCGGTTGCCGCCGCACCGACGAAGCGTTTCCATAATCGCCTGCTTCTCGATCTCGGCCAGCGATCGACCCGCCAGCGGCGCCTCCGATCGCAGCACGCTCGCCGCCGCGTAACCGCCCGCTGCGGCCGACGAGATCGGCCCCGCCGCGGCCTGCAAATCCGCCGGGTCCGCCGCCGCCAGTTCGCCAGCCGGCATCGGCTTCGCCTTCGGCCTCGCCCGAAGCCGCTCCGGCTCGGCACCGGACGCGGGTTCGAACGGCCCCGTCGACTTGTCCCACGCATCAGCCGGCCCGGGTCCGACGGCGCGGGCAGACGGCGTCGCCTCGAACCGCGGCTCGGGCGCCGTCGTCGCCGACGCGATCGACCGAGGCCGAACGCGGCCCAGCGCCCGCGGCCCGGCCTCCAACCCAAGGTCCTCCGCGTCGATGATCTCGCCCTCAACGAACACCGTCGCGCGTTCCAGCACGTTCTCCAACTCCCGCACGTTGCCCGGCCAGTCGTACGCGATCAGTCGCTCCCGCGCCGCCTGCGTCAACCGCATCGGCGCCGTCTGCCGCTTTGCCGCGATCCGTTGCAGCACCGCCGCCGCCAACGCAATCACGTCCTTCGGACGCTCGCGCAGCGGCGGCACTTCCAGACGCACTACGCTCAACCGGTAGTACAAGTCCTCCCGCAACAGCCCCGACTCCACGAGCGGCTCCAGCGGTTCGTTGGCGCCCGCGATCACGCGAACATCCAACCGACGCTCTTCCGCCGAACCGATCCGGCTCACGACCCGGTCCTGCAACACACTCACCAGCTTCGCCTGCACGTCGAGCGGCACGTCCGGCACGTCGTCCAGAAACAGCGTCCCGCCGTCGGCGTGTTCGATCTTCCCCACTCGGCCGCCCGCCACGCCGAGCACCACGCCCTTCTCGTGTCCGAACAGCTCCGCCTCGATCAGTTCGCGCGGCAACGCCGCACAGTTCACGCTGATGAACGGCTTCGAAGCGCTCCCCCGACCCAACCGATGGATCACCCGCGCCAGCTTGCTCTTGCCCGTCCCGCTCGGTCCCACCAACAGCACCGTCGTATCAAGCGGCGCCACGCGTTCGGCTCGCTCGATCAGCCGCTTTGCCTGTTCCGACGCCGCGACAAACCCGAACTCGCCGCCCGCCTCGCCCAGCGACGAACGCAACTCCCGGTTCTCCGCCTCCAGCCGCCGCGTCCGCACCGCCTCGCGCAGCCGCGCCAGCAACTCGTCCGGCTCGAACGGCTTTCGGACATAGTCCGACGCCCCCTCACGCATCGCCCGCACCGCGTCTTCCACCTCCCCGTACGCTGAAATCATCAGCACCGGCACCCCCGGCATCCGCGTCTGCGCGAGCTTCAAGCACTCGAAACCCGTCGCCCCGGGCATCTGCAGATCGAATAGCGCCACGTCGTACGACTCGTTCATCATCTCCCCCGCCGCGGCGCCGTCGGGCGCCTCCTCCACCGCGAACCCTCCTCCCTCGAGATGAAACCGCAGCACCGCCCGCGCCGCCGGGTCGTCATCCGCGATCAACACCTTCGGCTCGCCCATCCTTCCTCGCTCTCTTCACCTGTCGAAGAACACACTTCACGCATTCGGCCCGCCTCAGCCTACGGTAGAATCGTCCCGGACGCCGCCGCATGCCTCACCACGACGAACAGCATCGACCCGCGACGGACTCCGCTGGGCCCTCCGATCTTTGCGCGCCCACGCCCGCTCCCGCCTCGCCTGCCCCCGCCACGCCCGCTTCGCAACCTCCGCGCTCGCTCCCCCAGCGCCCCGCAGGCGACGGGGCACCGCGGCCGTCCGCCTCACCAGCCCAGCGGCTGCAACGCCTCTACCCGCTCGCGCTCGTCGCCGTCGCCCTCGTCGCCGTCGGCGCCTACACCATGACGCGGGCCTTCCACGTCGAGAAACACGAGGGCATTCGGCTCGGCCAGCTCGCCACCGACTACCGCGCGCACGCCTACCGGCTCGGCCAGGAAACGCTGGCGCTCCGTCTCCAACCCAGCGACCCGGGCTACGACCGCGTCGGCGGGACCATCACCGAACTCCGTCTCTCATTCCGGGAACTGCGCGATCGCGCAGGACCGCTCGGACAGGCGCATCACCACTCGCCGGGCGAACACGCTCACCTACACGCGCACGGCTCGCACCACGCCGCTTCGGACCACACAACTCCTCTCGACCTCGAACATCTTCAGCACGAGCACGAGCGGCTGATCGAGGCCTCGCTCGCCGCCCTCGGCGCGATCGCGCACGATCGCGATGCTGCCGACCTTGCCGTCGCGACCATGCTCGCCGCGATCGACGAGATCGACCAAAGCCTGCGGGAGGCCGCGGCCGTCGCCGACCGCCACTCGTCACAGCACCTACATCTTCTTGACGTCGGCGAGATCGTCGCCCTCGCGACCATCCTGCTCGCCCTGCTCGCCGTCGCGGCGCTCATCCTCCAGCCCGCCGTGCGAGACCTCCGCGCCCAGCAGCGGCGCCAGGACGAATTGCTGCGCGAATCACGCGAACGCGAACGCGAAGCCGACTCGCTCGCTCGGCGCAGCAAACGCCTCGCCGACCTGCAAGTTATCGTCGGCGACACAGCCCGGGCCTTCCTTTCTTCCGAAGACCTCAACGAGACCATCGACTACATCCTCTCCAACGTGGGCCGCCACCTCGACGTGTCCCGCGCGTACCTCTTCCGCTACCGCGGCGAACGCCGCCTCCTCAGCAACACCCACGAATGGTGCGCACCGGGCGTCGAGCCGGCCATCGACACGCTGCGCGACCTCGACGCCCGCGACTTCGAACCGTGGACCGCGCTCCTCTCCGCCAAGGAACCGCTGACCATCGAAGACGTCGACGCGGCGTCCGACCTCGACGACCGGTCGCGCGCCTTCCTCGAAGAGCAGGGCATCAGGGCGCTGCTCTGCCTGCCCGTTTTCATCAACGGCGAACTCGAAGGATTCGTCGGCTTCGACGAGTGCCGCGGGCCGCGACGCTGGGCCGACGAAGAGATCGCCCTGCTCCGCACCGTCGTGGAGTCGTTCTCGCGCGCCGTCGAACGCCGTGTCGCCGCCCGCGCTCTCGAACGTTCCGAAGAACGCCTCGACCTGGCGGTCCAGGTCGCCTCGCTCGGCGCCTGGGACTGGGACGTCGACACCAACCATGTCGACTGGAACGACTACTGGTTCGAGTTGCTCAGCATGGACCCGGCGGCCACCGTCCAGCGGATCGGTACGTGGGAAACCCTCATCCACCCCGACGACCGTCCGGCGACGCTCGCCCTGCTTCAGGCCCACCTCGATGGAGAGACGCCCCTCTACGAAGCCCACTACCGCGTCGTCACGCCCGACGGCCGGACGCTGCACCTCTCCGACCGCGGCCGCGTCGTCACCCGCCACGCCGACGGACGAGCCAAACGCCTGGTCGGGCTCATCCGCGACGAGACCGCCGCCGTCAAAGCCCAGGAAACACTCGCCGCTTCCGAACTCCGACTCCGCCGCTTCGTCGAGTCCATGCCCGCAGCCGTCGCCATGTTCGACGCCGACATGCGCTACCTCACCGTCTCCAAGGGCTGGCTCGAAGAACTCGGCCTCGACGCCGACATCGTCGGCCGCACGCACTACGACGTCTTTCCCGACATCCCCGAACGATGGCGAGCCATCCACCGCCGCTGCCTCGCCGGCGAAGTGCTCCGCACCGACCGCGACCGCTTCGACCGCGACGACGGCTCCACGCTCTGGCTCGAGTGGGAGATCCATCCCTGGTTCACCGAAGCGGGAGAGATCGGCGGCATCATCATGTTCACCGACCTCATCAACGATCAGGTCGAAAACGAACAGGCCCTCGAGCGCGCCCGCTGCGACGCGGAGTCCGCCTCGCAAGCCAAGTCAGACTTCCTCGCCGCGATGTCCCACGAACTCCGCTCGCCGCTCGCAGCCGTGTTGGGCTACACCGAGCTGCTCGCCCGCAAAGACCCACCCAAAGCCGAACGCGCCGAGTTGCTCGACAAGGTCCGACTCAACGGCGAGCTTCTGCTCAACCTGATCAACGACACGCTCGACCTCTCCAAGATCGAGGCCGGCAAACTCCGTCTCAATCATCGACCCGCTCCGCTCGATCTCATCGTCCACCAATCGCTCGCAGCAATGAAACCGCGGGCCGACGAGAAGGGACTCGCGCTCCTCGCCTCGGCACGGACCCCCGTCCCCGCACGCGTCGTCACCGACGACGTACGACTCCGCCAGATCCTCATCAATCTGCTCTCGAACGCCGTCAAGTTCTCCGACTCCGGCGAAGTCCGCGTCGAACTCGCCGCACGCGACGACAGCCTGATCGTCTCCGTCCTCGACCACGGCCGCGGCGTTCCCGCTGAATTCCTCGAACGGCTCTTCAAACCCTTCGAGCAACTCGACGTCCCGACCCGACGCATCGAATTCGGCAGCGGGCTCGGACTCGCCATCTGTCAACGCCTCGCGAGCGCCCTCGGCGGCATGATCACCTGCGCTTCCTCCACCGCCGCCGACTCGCACGGCAGCATCTTCACGCTCAACATGCCGCTCCAACCCGCGGGCGACGAAACCATCCAACCCGGCCCGCTCCCGCCGACCAACTTCGCGCCCGCCGGCGCCGCCTTGGACGACCCGAACCAGGACGCCCTCCACAAACCGCTCCGGGGTCGCCGCGTCCTGCTCGTCGAAGACGGCCGCGCCAACGCCGAGATCATCAGCTACTACCTCTCCTCCGCCGGCGCGCTCGTCACCCATCTTCCAGACGGCCGCGCCGCCCTCGACCACCTCCTCCCCCGAGACCCGTCGCACGCCGATGGCGCCGCGCCCCGCACCGGCGATCACGCGTCCGGCGCGTCCAACGGCGACGCCCCCGCATCGGGCTCAGCCGGGGGCGCCGCTCGCCCGACCGTCGACGCCGTAGTCATGGATATGCAAATGCCAATCATGGACGGCTTCGAAGCCACCCGCGCCGTCCGCGCCGCGGGACTCGACGTCCCGATCGTCGCCGTCACCGCCTACGTCACCCCCCAAGACCGCGAAGCCTGTCTCGCGGCCGGCGCCGACGCGTTCCTTCCCAAACCCGTCGATCCCGACGCGCTCGTCGCGCTCTGCGCCCGGCTCGCCTTCAACACGCCCTCGACGCCCGTCGCGTCCGAGACCGAACCCCACACGCCGACCGCCGATGGAGAACGCGAGCGCACGCCCGAACGCATGTCGCTTACCAATCAGCGAGACGAACGCCTCCGCACGCTCGTCGAGAGCTATCTCCGCTCGCTCCCAGCCATCGCCGGCGATTTGCAGAACGCCATCGCGAACCACGATCGGGACAGCATCGAGAAACTGGCGCACCGACTCGCCGGCACCGCCGGCAACTACGGCCTGCCCGCGCTCTCCGAACTCGCCCGCCGCACTTCAACGCTCGCCCGCGAGCGCGCCTCCGACAGCGAACTCCGCGACGCGGCCCGGAACCTCGTCGACGCCCTGCTCGACCCGCCGACGCCCACGCTTCCCAAGGTCGCATCCTGAACGCCGCCCGTTACCGGACGCGACCGCCTTCGCCCGACCGTCCCCGCCCGCGCGACCCGCACAGCTCCCACCCCCGCCTTGCCCATTCGCCGAGACCGCCCGGCCACCCGCCGCTGAGCCTCCGATGACCGTCTTATCGCATCACCCTAAGAGCGACGGGACGCCGCATGAACACGCCGAAGCCACAAGAACCTCTCCGCTCCGAGTTCGCCGCCGACCCCGAGATGCTCGAACTCGTCGAGCTCTACGTGGCCGACATGCCCGACCGCGTCGCCCTGCTGCGCCGCCACTGGGACGCCCACGAAGCCGAGGACGTCCGACGGATCGCTCATCAGCTCAAGGGCGCCTCCGCGGGCTACGGCTTCCCGACCGTCGGCGAAGCCGCACGTGAACTCGAAGAAGCCCTCAAAGACGAGACGCAGGAACTCGAACGACTCGCAGCCGAGTTCGACGCGCTCGTCGACGTCTGCTCCCGCGTCACGCTTTGACCTCTAAGGAGCGCGCCGTCAAGCGTCACATGAACAGCTCCTCCGATACGCCGCTGGTCCTCCTGATCGACGACGCCGAGGACGTCCACCGCCTTCTCAAGGCGAAGGCGACCTACGCCGGCTATCGCCTCACCTCCGCCTACAACGTCACCGGCGGCCTCAAAGCCGCGACCGCACTCGGCCCCGACCTCGTGCTTCTCGACCTCTGGATGCCGAACTCCGACGGCTTCAGCGCACTCAAAGCGCTCAAAGACAGCCCCGCCACGATGGACATCCCCGTCATCGTCCTCTCGGGCAGCAACCACACCTCCGACAAAGTCCGCGCCTTCGAACTCGGCGCCGCCGATTTCGTCTCCAAGCCTTTCGATTTCACCGTCCTCTCCGCCAGACTCCGCAACGCTCACCGAACGTCCCGCCTCCTGTTCTTGCTCGCCCAACAGAGCCACATCGACGGGCTCACCGGCCTCAAAAACCGAGCTCACTTCGACGAGGAGTTTCACGCACAACTCAAGCGCCGGCAACGCTCGCACACCGAACTCACCCTCGTCCTCACCGACCTCGACCACTTCAAACGAGTCAACGACGAGTTCGGCCACCCTGCAGGCGACGCCGTCCTCGAAGCCTTCGCCAACCTCCTCGCCCAGTCCGTCCGCGGCGACGACACCGCTTGCCGCTACGGCGGCGAAGAGTTCGCGCTCGTCCTCCCGGGCACCACCGCCGCCGCCGCCGCACAACTCTGCGAACGCATCCGGATCGCCGCCGAAGCCCTCGAGTTCCAACGCTACCCGGGCCTCTCGCTCACCGCTTCCTTCGGCGTCACCGACCGACCCAGCACGCCCGGCACCAACTCCAACTCCGCTTGGGTCGAAGCCGCCGACCACGCCCTCTACGACGCCAAGCAATCCGGCCGCAACCGCGTCCACCTCTTCAACGAAACCGGCGGCGTTTCCGCCCTCAAAATCGCCTCATAACGCTGGGCGACGCCAGCACACCCCCGTCTTGCATCTCCACCAAAAACAAAAATGAGCGAACGTGCTCTCGCACGCCCACTCAAAGCAGTGCCTCGTTCAATGGATTCGGCCGGCGCGATCAATCCACTTCGTACTCGCTCCAGTCGTAGTCGAGATTCGACACGACGTACACCGCCCCGCCCTCGTACGCGTTTTCGATCACGTCGCGAGCGTCGTCCGCGTCGTCCACGTCGCCAGACACGATTGCAACACCGTTCTCAACAACCAACGAGATTTCGTCGCTGTCGACGAACGGACTCCAGAAGAACTCCTCGACGATCTCTTCGCGCAATTGCGCATCCGTCATCGTGGTCGTGTACTGCTGTGAGACCTTCAGCGGGACGTCTTCGCCGTAACGGTATAGGGCCGAGTCGATAAACGGCCGGGCAGCGGCGGTCTTGGTGTCGTACTGGCCGACGACCAGCAGATTATCGACGTCCGTCACGCCGACGACTTCCGCCACCGCGTCCTCGATGTTCGCCTTCGCCGACTGACTCTGCACCGAACCGCGCAGCGTCACGCGACCCGAATCGTCCACGCCCATCCTGATCTCGTCGGGCGACGCCATCGTCTCGCGGTTGATCGCCCGCTCGACGGATGAACGAAGTTCGGTTCGATCCACGTCACCCATCACGCGAAGATGATTCGTGACGCTCTCAACGCCGTGCGTCGACAAGGCGGCCTTACCAGCGGCGGACTTCGCCGCTAGCGTTTCGACCTCACCCGTCAGACGCATGTCGCGTTCCTTCAAATCGAAATCGACCGCCGACGCATCCACACGCGGCTCGCGCTCGATCGCCTTCATCACCGCTTCGCGCACCTTCGCCGGTTTCATCTCGTTCGGCGTGATGTCTTTGAACGCCTCGTGACGCGTCCAACGCTTGACGCTGAGCCCCTCGGCGTCCACGTTCTCGGCGCCTGCACGCTGCGCAATGCCGATCGCTCGGAGCTTCTCGGCGACGCTGCCGACCGTTCCGTCAAGCGTCACGTCACCGTTCGAAGCCGAAACGTCGATGTCTCCGCTGTCGACGTGCGAGTCCCACTTCAAAGCCTGCTGCGCCAATTCGACCATCTCTTCCGGCGATTGCCGGGCGGCTTCCTGCACCACCAGCCCGGCGGCGTCGATGCCACGAACCCCCTTCACGCCCGACGTCAGTTGCCGCGCGAGCCAGCGCTCCGACGACGCCGAGACATCGCCCGTAAGCGTCACAAAGCCGTCGTTGATCCGCAGCGTGAGATCGTCGAATTCCACGCCCGAACTATTCCGAAGCGTCTCGGAAACGTGCTCGCGGATCCGTGAATCCGACACGCCCGAATCGCGGACCTCAAGGCTGTTCGTGACCGCTTCCACACCCTTTAACGTCCCGGCGATCGCGCCCGCTCGGGATACGTCGAGCATCGAAGCGACTTCGCCGTCCAGCGTAACGATGTTGTTCCGAACGCTGACGCTGATCCGATTCTCGTTAATCACGAAATCCTTCGCCAAGGCGTTCATCACCGCCTCCTCGATCGTGTCGTCGGTCAGCCGGATTCGCTTCATGTCGCGACGATCGCTCGACGCTGTCCGCTGGCTCTGCCGTGCGTCGCCGCCGCGCCGCTCGTCGCCGCTCATTCCCGAGCGGCCGTCCTGAGCGACCGCAGGCGCCGCCCCGACGAACGCGAGAGCCGCAGCACAAACGAGACTCCCCGCCGCCCGACGAAGCGCCAGGGCGCCGGAATTGGCCCCGGCGGCGCGGTTCAAAAACATGGCGTTGGTGTTGGTGGTTGTGGCGTCTTTCTTCGTGGTGAACATGGTGTTCGTCTTTTCGATGATGAAGTTGGGAAAAGTTGCGCGACAGCCGCCTCGCATTCGCACAGCGCAGCGGCGCGCCGCCTGTTCACACTGCATCTCTAGCTTTGACACCGCCTCAAAATCGCCCCGCAGCCGCGCACGAAGCCGGAACATGGGCGCAATTTCCTACACGAGCCGTCCAATACGCCCGTCGGGACCCGCCGATATGGGCCCCGCTCCCTCCCTCTCCCTCGCCCCGCGTTCGCTCACGCGGGGCGTTGCGATCGCGTTCCCTCACCGCCACCGCTCGCGTCCGTCGCCCGCTTCATCGCTCGCGAAGGCTCTCCTTCTCCCGACGCTTCGTCGGCATTCATCGCCTCGCTCACCGACCCGGTTTCCGCCGCAAGCCGCACGCTCTTGCCAAGCCGCCAGCGGTACTCGATCGGTTCGATCCGTTGCGCCAACTCCAGCCGCACCGCCTTCTGCCCAGCGTTGTGAAAGAACGCGAAGAACGCCCGCTCCACCGTCAGCGGATACTCGCGCCACGCTCGCTCGTCTCGGAACACTTCCGCCAGCCGCAGTTTCGTCGCCCGGCCGTTCGGTGACACGCCAAGCGGGGTGTACTTCAGAAACGAACGCGCTTCGCCCAACGACTCGAACGGCGAGCCGTGCGCCAACGTCCCCGCCGACGCGTCGCGCATCGTCACGTCCGCGTTCCCGACGCTGTCCCGGCTGCGCACCGTCACCGTCAGCCGCGCGTCCGTTTCCGTCATGTCGATCACCGCCGGGTTGAACCGGAAATCGCTCATCGCGTTCCCGCCGAGCCCGATCAACGAACTGTCCGCGTCCGAGCGCACGAAATACAAACCGCTCATCCGCTCGCCGTCGTCTCGCGTGCCCTCGACCAGCAGCCGATACGCGACGTGGTGATAGCTCAGCCCCGCCTTCTCCGGCGCGAACCACGGCCGCATCCGATGAACGTGACACACCACCACGTTCCAAAACGCGAACCCCGCCTTCGTGCGCAGCCGCAGGCCACCCGGAACGAAACGCTCGGCCGATTCCACCGGCGTCCGGTACGTCATAAGCGCGCAGCGGTCGATCACCCCCCTCATCGTCACGGCGACCGGCAGCGGCAACGGCATCAGACCATCCTTATCGGTTCGCTCACCCCGCGGCGGGCACATGTCGCCACGAATACCCCGTCCCCACCAGCTCACGCCCCCCACAAGCTCGCTCCCCCCGACGACGCCGCGTCCCGCCGCTTCGACGCTCCGAGCGCGTCGCAGCCGCCTCGAATCCCTCACCTTCCGCCCTCGACCCCCCAGCGCAAGATCGGCTGCCCGTCCCGGGCACCCTATCGAGGGTGGATCTTTTTCTCACTTTCCGCTTGAGACGCGCTGGGTTTCCACTACCTTCCACGGGTTCTCACACAGGAGGGCACGCTCACCACGTCGCCGCATCCGGCTTGGCGGCGGCTTCGCACTCGGAGGACGCCCGTGAACGACCATCCCGAGCGCCCCGCCCCCGCGCCATCGCCCACGCCCGCTCCCACGCCCACGCCGGCCGCCACGCCCGCGCCGGCCCCCGCCGCTCACGACGAAAGCCTCTCCCGCGCCGCCTACTGGAAAACCAACGTCCGCTACCTCACCGTGCTCCTCTCGATCTGGGCGATCGTCTCTTACGGCGCCGGCATCCTCTTCGTCCAACCGCTCAACAGTTTCTCCATCGGCGCCGCACCGCTCGGCTTCTGGTTCGCGCAGCAAGGCTCGATCTATGTCTTCGTCATCCTCATCGCCGTCTACGTCGTCATCATGAACCGGCTCGACCGCAAGTTCGGCCTCCGCGAAGACTGACCCGCTTCCCCCCATGCCCGCCCCGCCAAGCCGGGCCGCTCACGCTCTTCGACGCACGACTCAAAACCCGATCCAAGCCGCTCGCTTCTTGACCCCATCCGCCGGAGTTCGCCCGTGGACGTTCAAGTCTGGACTTTCATCATCGTCGGCGTCACGTTCGCCCTCTACATCGGCATCGCCATCTGGTCGCGCGCCGGCTCCACGGGCGAGTTCTACGTCGCCGGCAAAGGCGTCCCGCCGCTCGCCAACGGCATGGCCACCGGCGCCGACTGGATGTCCGCCGCCTCCTTCATCGGCATGGCCGGCATCATCTCCTTCGCCGGCTACTTCGGCAGCGTCTACCTCATGGGATGGACCGGCGGCTACGTCCTCCTCGCGCTCCTCCTCGCGCCTTACCTCCGCAAGTTCGGCAAGTTCACCGTCCCCGACTTCGTCGGCGATCGCTACTACTCGCAGGTCGCCCGCGTCGTCGCCGTCCTCTGCGCCATCTTCGTCAGCTTCACCTACGTCGCCGGACAGATGCGCGGCGTCGGCGTCGTCTTCTCGCGATTCCTCGAAGTCGACATCACCCTCGGCGTCATCATCGGCACCGGCATCGTCTTCGTCTACGCCGTCCTCGGCGGCATGAAAGGCATCACCTACACACAGGTCGCCCAATACTGCGTCCTCATCTTCGCCTTCATGGTCCCCGCCGTCTTCCTCTCCATCATGCTCACCAACAACCCCGTTCCCCAACTCGGCTTCGTCGGCGACCTCGGCGGCCCCGTCGGCAGCGAGATCGCACAAGGCGAATCGGCCTCGCTTCTCTCGAAGCTCGACGGGCTCAACGAAGAACTCGGCTTCGCCGCCTACACACAAGCCCCGCAGGAGTGGTTCGCCACCTCCGGGCCAAAGGGCTATCTCGACGTCATCCTCATCACCCTCGCCCTCATGGTCGGCACCGCCGGACTCCCACACGTCATCATCCGCTTCTACACCGTCCCTCGCGTCCGCGACGCCCGACTCTCCGCCTTCTGGGCCCTCCTCTTCATCGCCATCCTCTACACCACCGCCCCAGCCGTCGGCGCCTTCGGTCGCGTCAACCTCATCGAAGAAACTCGCAACGCCTACTACAACCCCGACGACGTCCCCGCCGCCGTCGAAGACGCCAAGGTCATCCCCGACTGGTTCCGCAACTGGGAAACCACCGGCCTCATCGCCTGGGTCGACAAGAACGACGACGGCCGCATCCAATATTTCGCGGGCAAACCGTTCACCAGCCCCAACAACGACAAGCCCTACTTCGATGATTCCCAGCGAGGACCGCACGGACAGCGCAAACTCGACTACGCCACCGACGCCGATCCCTCGGGCGTCACGCTCACCGACAACCCCAACGAGCTCTTCATCGACCGCGACATCATGGTTCTCGCCAACCCCGAGATCGCGAAACTGCCCAACTGGGTGATCGGTCTCGTCGCAGCGGGCGGCCTCGCCGCCGCCCTCTCCACCGCCGCCGGGCTCCTGCTCGTCATCTCCACCGCCGTCAGCCACGACCTGTGCAAGAAGGTCATCGCCCCGAACATCAGCGAAGCCCGCGAGCTCTGGATCGCCCGCGCCGCCGCCGGCGTCGGCGTCGTCCTCGCCGCACTGCTCGGCATCTTCCCCCCCGGATTCGTCGCCGAGGTCGTCGCCCTCGCCTTCGGACTCGCCGCCTCCAGCTTCTTCCCCATCATCATCATGGGCATCTTCAGCAAACGCATGAACCGTGAAGGCGCCGTCGCCGGCATGATCGCCGGCATCACCGTCACCACCGCCTACATCCTCTACTTCAAGTTCGGCTTCTTCGGCCTCGTCGAACCCGGCACACGCGACCGGTGGTTCCTCGGCATCAGCCCCGAAGGCTTCGGCTCCGTCGGCATGCTCGTCAACTTCGCCGTCGCCCTCGTCGTCTCGCGATTCTTCCCGCCACCGCCCGAAGACATCCAAAACCTCATCGAAGACATCCGCGTCCCACGCGGCGCGGGCGAAGCCCACGAGATGCAGGTCACTCCCGCTCACCAATGACTTCTTCTTGCTCCCCCCATGACGCGGGAGCCCGACAACGAGACTCACTCCGGCGGCGCCCGCTCTCACGCGGGCGCCGCCGCTTTCTGCGCACGCCCCCCGTCCACTCAACCGCCTCGCAACAACGACGCATACCCCAACGGCGCCGCCAACGCGACCAGCACGATCAGCATCGTCCCTTGCAGCGCGCCGAACCACAGCCACGCCGCGAGCGCACGGCTCCCGCCGATCAATCGAACGCCCCGGAAGAACAGCACCGTCATCGACGAACCGCTCGCCGCCAGCACTACCGCGTGCGCCACGAAGAACGCCGTCGGCCCGAGCACCACCCCAAGCCACACCGCGACGTTCACCAGCGTCCCCAGCGTCAACACCACGTCGCCCCACCCGGCCGTGTGCAGGCAGACGTCGAACAGGCCTCGCCCGCTCGTGTCGTCGCCGGCGCCGCCCTCGGCCCCGTCACCTGCATCGCCCCAAATGAACCGCCGGGCCTCGTCAGCCGATCGACCGCGCCCGCGCGTCGCGACGAGGGCGCTTAGCCCGAGCGCCAACCACGACGCCGCCGCACCGCCCGCGATGGTCGAACCGAGCGCCGCCGCGTCGCGCGTCACGCTCGGCGCCCAGAAACTCACGCCGTACGCCCCGGTCGAAACGAACAGCCACGCCAGCACGACCCCCCGTCGCCAACCACGCCTCGAAAGCCCTTTCATCGCGGATCGCTCCCGTCAGGCGCCGTCCAGAGAACCACCTTGCCGCTCCCCGAGACCACGTTCTGAAGGATAGACCCTTGCGGCGTCGCCGCGCGGTGACATAATGATCGCGTGGCTCCTCCGCGGCGAAGAGCCGTTCGCTCGCCGCCGCCGCTCGACGCCGCTTCGTACCAGACCATGCCTCTCAACGACCATCCTGCGCGATCCGCCGCCGACTCGACCGACCGCACCGCATCGGCGGTCCCCGACGGCGATACCGTGCCCGCCGCGGACGACTCGCCCGCCCGCCGCTCGACGCGCCAGCCCCGCAACGGCGCACGCGACCGCCTCCGCACGCAGAACGCCATCATCACATCCGTCGGCCGCGTCATCTCTCGCGACGGCTTCGGCGGCCTGCGCATCAACAACGTCGCCCGCGAAGCCGGCGTCGACAAGGTCCTCATCTACCGATACTTCGGCGGGCTCGACGAACTCATCGGCGCCTACGCCAAGGAACTCGACTTCTGGCCCTCTGCCGACGAGGTCGCCGCCTATCGCGACGACGAGGACGTCCTCGCCATCGATTTGCCCGACCGCATCGCGTTTCTCATCGGCAACCTGCTCCGCGCCATCTACCGCCGTCCCGTCACCCGCGACATCATCGCCTGGCGCCTCGCCGAAGAGAACGAACTCACCCGCCACCTCGACCAGCATCGAATCGACGTCACCCACGAAGTCATTGAACGCTTCATCACGCGCGACGAACTCCGCCGCCACCCGAACCTCATCCCGGTGATCCGCGTCGTCGCCAACGGCGCGCTGTATCTGGTCGTGGGCGAGCGCAACAACGCCGTCGTCGCCGAGCCGCAACTCACCGGTTCGCTCGAAGAGCCCGACGGCTGGGCGCTCCTCGACCAGACCGTCCGTTCGCTGCTCCGCGGCGCCCTGTGCTGACGCCGGCCGGGCGCCGCCGATCCGCCGATCCGTCAATCGGCTTGCTTCGGCGTATTCCCAACCGCGCGGCGCCGTTCGGGGCAACGCCCGCAACCCAACCGCGCCCCGACCGACACGCGCCAAAATCCGACCCACCCTCACGCGTGAAACCGCCGCCAGACCAGCACAGGTTCGCTCACTCGGCCCCACGACGCCCAACGCCCGACACCCGACGCCCGGTTTCCGACCTCCGACTTCCGGCCACCGAAAATACGAGCGCATAACCTCACCCCCCGGATAACCCATTCGGGTGGGGGGTGAGGTTTGGAGAGAAGGTCGTTCGAGCCTCGCGGCCCGCGTGTGCTGTGATTCGACGCGGTCTCGCACCCCCACTGCGGCATAGGCGTCACGCGGATGATACCTGACGCTGGCTGGTACGCCAGCCCAAAGCACGCGGTTTTCCGCCAGTTGCGGAAACGCGCCGGGAGGCATTCAAACGCAACGAAAATAGGGCCCGATGCCCGGCCGACGCCTGACCACGCGACACGCCGCACCGTCGCGTTGATGGTCGCTGCCGGTCTCGCAGTCTGGTCAGCCGACGTGGTCGCTCGGAGCGGTCGTTCGTACCGGTCGCTTCTCGGTGCCGGTCGTCTTCACGCCGGGCTACATGTGATCGCGGGGCTGCCCGACAAACGGGTCCAACGCGATCCGCCGCTGCGCGGTTCGTTCAGCCGCAGCAGGCGCTCGAGGTACGCCAACAGTGTCGCTTCGTCGAACCCCTGCAAGTACTCGCCCGGCGCCGTTGGGTTCAGCGTCTGGACATAGTCGATCAACCGCTCGCGTGACAGCGCCAACGGCTCGGCCCCCTCAAGCGCTTCCGCGACACGGACGAAACCCATCCGCCCCAACTCGCCGATCGCGACCGGGACTCCGCTCTCAGTCGCGGACGCCGCGTCGGCCCCCTCGGGGGTCAAGCCCGAACTCGACACACCCTCGGCAGCCGCGGTCGGCGGCCTATCGCTGGCGACGCTCGAACCATCGAACAGACTCGGGAAGCGGCGGGTGGTCCGGGCGGCCAGACGACTTAAACGGGGCATCGTGCGTCTCCTCGTGCGTTTCATCGCCCGCGGGATCGGCATCCTGCCGAGCGGGAAGACATCGCCAACACCTTGTCAAGTCGGCCCGAGACCTCCCGAAACGTTGAAGAACGACCACAAGAGTTGTGTGCCACCACCATCTGTTGTGCTAACCACAAGATGCTGTATCCAGCGTCGATATGGACCACAAGAGGAGCCAGGACGCAACTGGCGTCCTGGCTCGCCGCCTTTCAGCGACGCAGCAAGCGCGCCTCCCGAAGCTCGCGCCCCCCGCGCGCGTCGCCACTTTGTGCCATCACACGCGATGATCGCCTCGACTTCATTGGTCGGATTCGAGGGGTTCGCCCGACCGCTCCACAAGACGCACCCAGCCGTCCGCTTCCAAGGCTCCAACGAGCCGACGCGATCGGAGGAGGTCCGGCGCCGGGTTCGGAAAACCAAGGCCCGTCGGCGAGTTCCCGCGCCGGCGGAGCCGCGGAAGCGAAAAAGGAAACCGCCCCGCGCTGGGCGGGGCGGCTTCGTGATCCAGTGATCGAGGGGGACTCGCCCGGTCGATCAGGAATCTCTCTCCCCTCCAACCCCCCGGTGTTCCACCCCCGACCCCTCGTCCCGCGTCACGGGCAGGTCACATTGGTGCCGAAGGCGCCGAGCACGGCGAGCAGGTCGTCGGTGTTGACGGCGCCGTCGCAGGTGGTGTCGCCCGGGAAGTCGCCGGGGGCGCCGGTCTGACCGAAGGCGCCGAGGACCGCGAGGAGGTCGTCCGTGTTGACCTGACCGTCGCTGCGCGACGTGTCGGGGCAAACGACGCAGGCGGGCGGCTCGATGCAGTCCGCCGGAGCGGGGGCGACGTTGGGCAGCGACGAGCCGTTCGCGTTGAACTGCAACTCGACGTACTGCGGCCCGTCGATGGCGCCGAGGTCGACGTCACGGGGCTCGCCGAGGTCGCTGACGCAGGCGAAGCCGAGGAACTGGTTGGACACGAAGTCGTGGCCCTGACCGTTGATGAAGACGGTGACCTTGATGGTGTCGCCGGCCGACGGGTCCCAGTTGATGTCGCTCAGCGGGATGCCGATCTCGATGCCGGTGGTGACATTCGGAGCGTCGGCCACGGCGCCGAACTGGTCGGGGGCGCCTTCGACGCCGCCGACGTTGGAGTTGTCGATCGCGAAGAGCGTGGCTTCGTTGAACCCTTCGTCGCCGTCGCCGTTGGAGGCGCCGCCCGAGGAGGGCATCGCGTAGGAGCCGAGGAACTTACCGAAGCCGGGGTCGGGCGAGCCGGGGTTGTTGGGGTCGTCGGCCAACACGCCGCGCAGGCGGGCGAAGTCGCCGAACCAAGTCGTGCCGTCGCTGGACGAGAAGGTGTAGAAGTAATCGGCGGTGAAGACATCGTCGAAGGTGAAGCCGGGCCGGCCCTCTTCGACGAGGTTGTTGTCGTCGTCGAAGACGTCGGGCGTCGGGCCGCCCATGCGGTTCAGGGCGTTGAAGTTGACGTCGGGGTTGCCGGCGTCGTTCGGATCGTCCGGATCGTCGTAGATCAGCGTGTTCTGACCGGCGGCGGGATCGACGTCGATGAAGACCTCGAGCTTGTTGTTGTTCGGCTGGAGGTTGCCGCCGATCATGATGTGGAGCAGCTCGGGCGAACCGGGCGCGAGGAAGTTCTGGTCGACGATCGCGGCGAGGTTGTCGAGTTCGCTACCGTTGGCGAAGGTGACCGAGGGATCGGTGTTGTCGCCGAAGCCTTCGATGATGGAGATCAGGTCGCCGGTCTCGGGCGAGGTGCCCTGCGGCCGGTCGAAGAACTGACCGCCGAACCCGCCGCCGGCGGCGAGCAGCTGCGCGCCGTACGCGTCGCGCTGGGCCGCGGAGCCGGAGTAGGAGATCACGAAGTCGGGCTCGAAGCCGGCGTCGAACGTGAGGCCCGGGAAGAGGGCGGGGTCGGAGCCGTCGCCGTTGCCCGTGCCGATGTTGTTGAGGCCGTTGGAGTCGAGGCCGTTGTTGTTGCCGTTGATGGTGTTCTGGCCGACGCCCGCCGTCAGGTCGGTGTCGAAGAACAGGATGAGCTGGTTTCCGTTGGTTTCGAGGTTGCCCGCGACGTGGCCGAAGAGTGTGAGCGCGCCGCCGTTGGCCGGGTCGTTCGCGACCGAGAGGCGGACCGCGTCGAGCTCGGAGCCGTTGGCGTCGATGGCCGACGAATCGTCGTTGTTGCCGAACTCGGAGGCGTTGCCGGCGCCCGGAGGCGTGTCGTTCTCCCACACGAGCGTGTACTGGCTGTCGCCGACGATGCTGCCGTCGATCGTGGTGGTCGACGAGGGGATGGAGCCCGGGATGGTGTAGGAGACGAACTGGTCGCCGTTGTAATCGCCGAAGTCGAGCTGGGATGCGGTGGCGAAGCCGCCGAGGTTGCCGATGCCGGTGTCGAGCGAGCCGATCACCTGGTTGGAGAGGAACCGCCAGTCGCCGCCTGCGATGAAGCCGCCGATGCGGATTTCGGAGCCGGAGGTGTAGCCGATGCGGTCGAGCTCGATCTTGAACTCGAAGCCGGTCTCGACGGTCTCGGGGTCGGTGTCCCAGAAGTCGTCTTCGAACTCGACGCCGGCGACGCCGCCGGTGTTGGAGTAGTCGGCTGCGACGGAGATGAGGCTGCCGCCGTTAGGAGCGTCGGGCGCGACGATGTCGACGCTGCCGGTGAGGCCGCCGCAGGCGAAGCCGCCGGCGCCGTCGCCGAGCGTCGGAATGTCCTGCACGTTCAGGCAGCGCGTGCCGCCCGAGTCGTTACCCATCGAGATCCAGTAATCGGCCGTGAAGCCCGAATCGAACTCGAGATCGTTGTACTCGGTCAGCAGGTTGAAGTCGACCGACGAGGTGTTGGTCAGCACGACCTGCCCGCCAGAGCGGGCGTCGATGAACAGTTTGAGCTTGGCGGCGTCGAAGGACGACTCCTGGTTGCCCGCCCAGAAGAGATAAAGGTTGTCGGCGTCCGCGTAGGCGTAGAACCCGTTGAGTTCCGAACCGGTCGACACGGTCGCCGAGGAATCGGTGTTGGAGCCGAAGGTCGAGGCGAGCGTGTTGACGAACTGCGCCGCCGGGTACGACGCGTCGAGCACGCCGTCGACGGTCGCGGCGGTCGTGGAGCCGGTGGTCGCGGTGACGAACTGGTCGCCGGCGATCGAGTCGAAGTCGATCGTGACGTCGCTCGGGTCGCCCAGCGAGTCCTGACCGGCGCCGATACCGCCGATGACCTGGTTGGAGATGACGCCCGAGTCGCCCATGAAGCCGGCGATACGGATCGGGTCGCTGCCGTTCCAGCCGATCTCGTCAAGCGAGATGGCGATTTCGATGCCGGTGGTGACGCTGCCGGGCGCGGTGTCCGGCGGGGGGAAGACCGTGGCGGCGCCGCCGCCGAACGCGGCCACACCGCCGGTGTTCGAGTTGTCGTAGACCGCGGTGATGGCGAGGTCTTCGCCGCCGAGGACTTCGATGACCGACGAGCCTTGGACCGCGACGGGCGAGCCGTAGCCCGCGTCCCGGACGCCGTCGACGAACGGCGCCACGGCCGCCGTGGTGCTCGCAGCCAGCAGCAACGCCGCCGGGCCGCCGATTCGAATCATTGGCTTCATATTCATGCTCTGACACTTTCCTGAAAACGACGCTGACCGCGGTGAACGGGCGTCGCCCGGTTCGGCTCCGAAGCCGACCTCGGGGTGCGAAAGACTCTCACAACCTCTTCATCTCAAAACGCCCGATGGCGAGCGGAACCGCTCGCCGGTGGGAAGGCTGCGGCGAACCTTTCGGGCCGCCGCAGCGTGTGTCATGTCGCGCGGCGCCTCTCGTGGGCGCCACGCCGTGCGACCGAGATCGCTTAGCGGCGACGACGGATCGCGGCGAGACCGGCGACGGCAAGCAGGCCCGCGGCGCCCGGGGTCGGGATGACCACGAACTGATCGCCCTCGATCTGCGAGAAGTCAACGCCCGACGGGCCGCCGAGGTTGCCGGTGCCGTCCGGCAGACCGCCGACGACTTGGTTGGCAAGGAAGTCGTTGCCGGAGCCGTTGACCCACGCGGTGATCTTCACGAGACCGCCGGTGTAACCGAGGGCGGCGAGGTCGATCGACATCTCGAGGCCGGTGTCGACGAGCGCCGGATCGGAGTCGTTGGGGTCGCCGAGGTTGCCCACGCCACCGACGTTGGAGTTGTCCATGAAGAAGTTGACAGCGGCGCCGTCGAGGAGGACGGAGGTGCCGTTGATCTGGTCGCCGCCGCCGAGGAAGCCGCCCGCGCCGCCGGCGGTGGCGCCGTCGATGAACGTCTCCAGCGGATCGTTACCAGCGGTGTACGAGAGAACGACGTCGGCCTCGAAGCCGTTGTCGAGGGTGAGGCCGTCGAGAGCGCCGAGGTTGGGCAGGCCGCTGAGGGTCTGCTGGCCGCCGGCGATGAAGTCGAGGGCGATGTTGATCTTGTTGAAGTTGGTCTCGAGGTTGCCGCCGAGGCCCAGGCTCAGCACACCGCCGGAGAGACCGGCGTGGATGTTGTCGATCTCCGAACCGCCGGCGAAATCGACGGAGGGATCGGTGTTGTTGCCGAACTGCGTGCCGATGGACTGGACCCAAAGCGGGGCGCCGTATTCGGCGGCAAAGCTCTGGCCGTCGATCTGGGCGAAGGCGGCGCCGGAGGCGGCCAGCACGGTCGCGATAGCAGCGATCTTGTTCATCTCTCTACTCCTTGTGTCTCGCGTCTCTCTCTATTTCGTCGACGCGACTGGGGACAGCGGCCGGGGTTTACCGATCGGGGCTGGCCAGTTCCCCGACGGTCCTAGGACTGGTCGGTCAGCGTCGCACGCGGGAACGACTGATGCCGCGCGGGCGAGCCGTCGAGCGATTCGACGGCATGGAACGATGCGACTGAGCGGAGGTAAAGCGTTTAACCTGCACCGGGGTTCGGCCTGACGCCGCGAGGCGCCTTTCGCCTGCATGTCGGAGACACACGCCGGGATGGATCACTTACGAAACCTCTCTGGGCGGCACGGCCAGTTCTCTCGCAACGGCAGGCCGGCCCGATCGTTCGACGCTCTCACGCGTCGAACCGCTCTCTCGTACTCCGGCACGGGTTCCACGCCGCACCGTGGGTAAAGCATTTTACCCTTGACCAATCAGCATACCCCAGCGCCGAGTTCACACAAGCCAAAACTGCGGGATTTCCAGCGGCCCCCGCCGATCGTTTCCAATTGTCCGAGAACAGGGGGAAGCCGTGTCGGGCGATCGCTGACAAGGTGATCGTTATCGGTCCGACGACCCCTGAGCACCCCCACGCTGCGTCGCCGCCTCGCCGCCTCGCGTCGGCCGCCTGCCCGCCTCAGCCGGCGGAATGGTCCCGGTCGACCCGCTTGGTCCGCTGACGTTGCTTCTTGAGCTCGCTTCGCTCCTGCTTGGCTTTGAGACGCCTTTCCTTCGAACCGCGGGTGGGCCGTGTCTTCTTCCGGATTTTGGGCCGTGTTCGGGCTCGAACGATCAACTCGCCGAGCTCCTGAACGCATCGACGCTTGTTGGCGCCCTGGGTCCGACCGGTCTGCGAGACGATCAACAACTCGTCCTCGTTGGTGACGCGACGCCCCGCCAGCTTCCGAAGCCGGTTCTTCGCGTGCTGATCGAGCGGCAACGCATCGACGAACACACGCAGCTCGACCTTGGTCGCCCGCTTGTTGACGTTCTGACCGCCCGGCCCGGACGAACGGGCGGCGGAAAAGTTCAGCGTCGCGCCCGGCAGCGTGACCCCGGGCGCCACCTCGATCGAGCCCTCGCCCAGTGGAGCGCCGGCGCCGCCGTCGGGATCGGGCGGCGGCTGAGTCGAATGGCTCGGAGCGCTGACCACGCTGATGCAGTCCCTTCAACAAGCCGATCGGCGACCGGGGCCGACGCCTGGATCTCGTCGATCGCGGAAGCTGCGGCGCCCGCCGCATGCGCCCCGACGGGCCCCGACGGGTCGGCTGCGATACGTTACGCGCTCGCAACGGGCGACGACCATGAGCGCGCGATTCGTCTCGAACCCCGCCGCAGCGTCACCCGCCGATCGAAAGGGCGTGCATCCGTGGTCTACGGTCTCTCAGGTGGGACTCGAACCCGAGCGGCGCTTCGGCGCCGCCAGGCTGGACGCCCGATCGGGCTAAGGACGGCGCCGGGCGCTGCGACAAAGTTCAGGCGAGGACTGTCGTTCGGGCTCGGGCTGGGCTTGGTCGTTCCGGCATCTGCCCAAGCATCCTCCGCGATCGACGCCCCCGCGGCCGCCCGCCTCTCGCTCTCGTACGAATGGTCGGACCGGATCGACCGCGCCTCCTCGACCGGCGAGTCGTACGAAAAGCGGAACGCGTTCGAGGCGCTCGCGACCGCCGATGCCGAACCGTCGAGCCGGCGCCCGGCGGCGCTCGACCGCCCGAACATGGTCGACGAGCGCGACCAGGCCCAAGCGGAACGCCGTCCGCCGCGGAAGCTCGCTTCCGATTGGCGCCTGCAGATCGAGCCGATGGCGTGGTTTCCTTCGCTGAACGGCGATCTCATCGTCACGCCCGGCGACCGGTTCAACATCGACGCGATCTCGCTTTCCGAACTCCGCGTAGCGCCGGCCGTGCAAGTCGCCTACCGCCGCGAACGGTGGACCGTCATGGGCGACGCTCACTGGTTCGAGTTCGAATCCGACGCGGCCTCGGACCGGCCGCTCGTTCTCGCGGGCGAGAACATCGCGCGTGGGGACGTCGTCGAGTCGGATATCCGCTACGCGGGCGGCACGCTCGCGCTCGGCTACCGCCTCTGGGACCTGCCGATCGACTACGCCGGCCGACCCGACGACGCCACGCGTTTCAACGTTCCCCCCTTTGGGACGCACGTCTCTCTCGATCTCTACGGCGGCGCCCGTCTCTATTATTTCGACCTGCAACTGCAAACCGACGACGGGCTCGAACTCGTCGACACGTCGTCGACCTGGGTCGACCCGATCGTCGGCGCCAGGCTCGCCGTGGATTTGCCCCGAGGCTTCGGCTTCGACGTCGCCTCCGACTTTGGCGGCTTCACCCTTGGCAGCGACTTCGCCTGGAACATCGAGGTCGGCTTCACCTATCACCTCGCCGACTCCATCGCCGCCGAGATCGGCTTCCGACACATGCAGACCGACTACACCGGAAACGACGATCTCGACTGGGACATCACCCTCGCCGGCCTGTTCGGCTCGGTCGTGTTCCGCTACTAGGTTCAGCTCACCCGTCGCCGCGTTCGCCGATCGTCCGACCGGCCGGCGCCGAAGCGCGCGCAGGCACTCGCTACAGTGGAACAAGCGGCCCCTTCCATACGGAGCGGGCCACGGAGGTTCCGCATCATGAGCCGGAGGCTGCGCGACGTGCTCGACCGATTGACCCGGATGACGACGGCCTTCGCGCTCGCCGCGGCGGCCACGGCGGCGACGACCGCCGAGGCGGACGAGCCCGATCTCTCCACGCTCGCCCAAGAACGGGCCGACCTCGCGCCCGACGAATCGCTCTGGCGGCAGGTGATCCGTGGCCTCGGCCTGCCCGATACGACGACGCTCGGCTACGGCGCCGACGAAATGGCTTTCTACGGCCGCAACCTGCACGTCCTGCGCACCGTCGGCAACCTGTTCCGCGACGTGCTGCATGTGCCACGGTTCTCGGGGCTGGTCTCCGAACGCATCATGCTTTCGGCCGAGCGGGGAGATCTGGTCGAGGCGATGCGCTGGCAGTTCCTGCTGCTGGACGAGTCGGCGGCGCGCGAAGTGACCGCGCCGGCCGAAGGAACGTGGGGCGTCGCCTGGCTGGACGGCGGCGAAGACGGCCCGCTGTCCCCCGATCGCGCGATGACCACATTGATGCAACGTATCGGCGCGCCCTACTCCGCGCCGGACCGCGAAGCCTTCGACAGCCTGCCCGACGGCGTGCAGCGACTGGTCGTGCGACTGATGCTCGCGGACGTCCGCGCCCGCCCCTGGATCCAGCGAGCCTTCGACGAACAGGCCATCGCAGCCGCGGCGCAAGCGCACATCGACCGCGACGGCGCCGGCCCGCTGACGCTGTGGACCATGGAAGACGCCTACGCCGCAGCAGTCGCGTCCTTCGCCGAAGACGGCCCGATGCGCAACGACACGCTCGCGCCGATCGCCGAGTCGAACGCGCTCGTCGCCTCGACCGACCTCACCTCCCTCGCCTACGGCTCGCTGCTTTACACGCAGCTCGCTCAGCACGCGGTCGAATCGTTCCGGCAGTGGCGTTTCGACACGGGCTGGACGCCCGCAGCCATCCCGGCTGAGTTCCGCGGCGTGCGTCTGGAAACGCCGCTCGGCGTGGTGCGCATCATGCCCACCTCCGACGACCGGATCGAGCTCGGCCGCGAGGCCGACGTGCGCCGCCTCGCCCAAGAGGGCGGCACGACCGAAACCCAGGGCGCCGCGCTGCTCGTCGACCTCGGCGGCGACGACACCTACCTCGGGCGACCCGCGGCAACCGGCACGGCCGGACTGCTCGCGGGCGGCACCCGGCTCGGCGCGCTCGTCTCGACCGTCGTCGATCTCGACGGCGCCGACACCTACGACGCCGACGGCAGCGACGTCGCGATCGCCGCCGGTTTCTTCGGCGTCGCCGCGCTCTTCGACCTCGCCGGCGACGACGTCTATCAAGGCGCCGAGTCGTCCATCGCGCGAGCGCTGCACGGCACGGCGATGCTCGTCGACTACGCCGGCGACGACGCCTACCGCAACGACGGCTTCTATTCGCAGGCCGCCGCGCACGTCGGCGCGGCGATGCTCGTCGACCTCGCCGGCGCCGACATCTACGAGACCGACGCCTTCGGACAAGGCCTCGGCGGAACGCGCGGCGTCGGCGCGATCGCCGACCTCCGCGGCAACGACCGCTACACCGCTCGCGACGACGGCAACGTCGAAGATATCTACTGGTCGCGCTCCGTCTCCATGGCTCAGGGCGTCGGCGTCGGCCGCCGCGCCGACTACGGCGACGGCGAGTCCATGGCCGGCGGCTTCGGCCTGCTGCTCGACGCGCGCGGCGACGATCAATACCACGCCTCGGTCTGGTCCCAAGGCGCCGCCTACTGGTGGTCCGCCGGCATTCTCGAAGACTGGAGCGGCAACGACACCTACCGCAACGGCTGGTACTCCCTCGCCGCGGCCGCACACTTCGGCGTCGGCTCGTTCGTCGATCTTCGCGGCGACGACCTCTACAACCTCGCCAACAACGACGCCGTCACGCAGCACCACGCCGTCGCCCGCGACGGCTCGCTCGCCTTCGCCATCGACGGCGCCGGCTCGGACACCTACCAGGTCCGCTCCCGATCGCTCGGCTCGGGCGACCTCGGCTCGATCGCCGTCTTCTGGGAACGACAGGGCGAAGACGACTACCGCGTGCTGCTCGATCGCTCGGACGACACCGTCGGCGCCCGCGCCCTGCCGTATCGCGACGATCCCCCGCTCGGCGGCGTCACCGATTACCCGCCCTTCCGAACCTTCCGTGACGACATGCTCACCGTCGGCCTGTTCATCGACTCGGCCGGCCGCGACAACTACAACTGGCCCGGCGGCGTCGCATCCAACGCCAGCTCCTGGGACCAATCGCGCTCGCCCGTCGATCGCGGCTTCGGGCTCGACATCGGCGGCGCCGACGAAGCGGGCGAAGCCGACGCGGACTGACGCGCACGTCCCTCGGACGCCGCGATCGAAACCGATCGGTCGGCCGTGTCCCGAAGCGACAGACGAGGTACGAAAACAGGACGCGCCCACCGGCTCGGCGGACGCGTCCCGGAATGAAGTCAGCCAAGCTGACCGAAGCCGGCGGCGGCGCGACTGTTAGCGGCGGCGGCGGACCGCGGCGAGGCCCGCAAGCGCGAACGCCGCGGCGGCGCCGGGCGCGGGGATCACCGTCACCGCGCCGGGGCCGACGATCGAGTTCGCCGCGGTGAACGCCGGATCGAACCGGTCCCACTCCGACGTGATCCAGTAATACGTCTGGCCCGGGAAGAGCAGCGCCGAGAACGCCGACGTCCCCTCGGGCACGCCGAACGGCGAGTTGCCGTTGCCGAGCCCGTAGTCGAGCAGATTGTCGAGCGGCGCCGAGTCGTCGAAGCCGCCGTCGTACAGAAACGTGAAGTGATCGTCGCCGTCCGAGCGGACGCTGGTGAAGTCGTACAGCCCCGGCTCGTCCACGGTGAACTCGAGCAGGTCGTACGAAGTCGGTCCAAGGCCCGAGACGCCCGCGATGAAGAACGGCCGATCCCACGAGGTGCTCGGGTCGGGGACGGCCGTGTAATTGAACGTCACGTCGGGCACGGTGGCCATCGCGTGATAGACGGGGTTGTTCAGACGCGAAATGCCGCCGGGGCCTTGCGGCACGTTGTTCCATGTGAACTGGTAATCGCCCGGCGCCGCGGCGCCCGACAGACCGGGCTGCGAGCCGTCTTGCAGCGGATAGTCCGCGATGGTCACGTCGCCGCCGATGTTCGGGCCCCACTGGAACGACTCGCCGTTCGGCGCCTGGACGCTTGCCGTGAGGTCAAGCGACCACGGATAGAGCCCGTCGGCGAAGTCGCCCGCGACAGCGGACCAGCCGGCGGTGAGCCCGACGCCGGTGATCGGCTGCGTCGTGCTGAAGTTGACGATCTGGACGGCGCCGGACGCGCCGATGTCGATCGTCGGGCCCGCGACCGATTGCACGATTTTCTGTGCGGCCGAAGCGCCGCCGACGGCGCACAACAAGGCCGCGGCGGCCGCGGCGATGGGAAGCGTGTTCATGGTTCTCGTGTTCATGGCGATACTCCTCTTGAAATGTCTCTGGTGTTTGAGTGATGGTCGATCGAAAGACGATGGCTCGGCCGAGCGCGATCAGCGCCGGCGACGGGCCGAAGCGACGCCCGCCAAAGCAAGCAGACCCGCGGCTCCCGGACTCGGGATCACGTACAGCGCGTCGATGTCCCACCCGTTCACGCCCGTCGGGTCGAAGAACAGGTCCTCGGAGAAGTAGAGCGACGCCGAGTCCGTCGCCGGGTCGTACAAGAACGCGTCGCCGTCGCGGAACGTCGCACCCGAGATCGACTCGTCCGTGTTCGTCGTGAGCAGCAGCCGCCCGTCGGCGAAGGCGTGAATGCCGTACACGTCGCCGTTCCCGTCGTCGAACAACTCGGCTTCGCTGAGGAACGTCGAGACGTTCCCGGTCAGCACGTCGAACTCCATGACGTCGCCGTCGGTGAACGTGACCGGCCCGCTCGGCGTGCTGATCGTGTTCGACGAGCCGAGCAGCGAGAACAAAATGTTCCCGTTGGGCAGCAGCGAGACGCCCGTGATGTCGGGCGAAGAGCTGGTGAACATCGTGTTCGAGATGAAGTAATTGCCGACGACGACGTTGTTGACGAGGTCGATCTCAACGAGGTCGCCGTCGTCGAAGTTCGAGCCGCCGAAGGAGCCGTTGAACAGTGACGAGACGAGCCAGTTGCCGTTGGGCAGGCGGTGCATCGCGTCGAGGTCGCCGCCGACGGTGAAGAGCAGCGAGCCGTCGTTCCCGTCAAGCGAGGTCGCGACGGCGTCGTCGTCGGTGAACGGGCCGAAGCCCGGCAGGTTGTTGTTGATGCCGTCCGCGTTGGACAGCACGAGCGGGCCGGCGGCGAGCGTCGGCGCAGCGAAAGCCGCCAGCGCGACGCCGGCGTAGAACGGTCTCAGCATGGCGATATCCCTCCTCAAGGGAGATCAAGGGGTGACTTCATTCCCGGCTGAGGAGTCGCGCGTCTCTCTTGTTGCAGCTTCTCGCTCCGCCTTCCGATAGCTGGAGTGTGCGGCATAACCGCCCCCGCGGCAAGACTTCTCTCGAAAAGGGCGTCCCCCTCCATGCCGGGCCGCCGCGAGCGCAGAACGTTTCGGGTGTATGGCGCCGCCGACGCTCAGCCGTCCTGCCGACTCTTTCGCAAAACTCGCTCGCCTCGCCGCACCACACGACTTCGCACCAATTCCGAGCACACGCGGTGCCTGGGACCGGAGACGTCACGCCCGAGCCCGGCGAAACCGCCCAGCCGCGACGTTTCAAGGCCGGGAAGCTGCGCCGCCGACGCATCCACCGCGCGGGGCGCCGCGCACAACCCGTGCGGCGCTCGAAAGCGCCGGATGCATCTGGGTCCGTCGGCTGTGGCTCGCTCGAGACCGCGCGCCCCCTCGACCGACGGCCCCGCGACTTCAACAAGAAAGAAACCGACATGAACCCGAAGACCCTCCCGCAGCGGACGCCGAATCGGCGCGCTCCGATCGTCGTCGCATTCGCCGCCGCGCTCGCGGCCGAACTCGTCGCCCCGGCGCATGCCGCCTTGCTTGGAATCACCTCGTCGCGCGGCGAACTCGTCTCCATCGATCGAAACAGCGGCGCCGCCACCGTCCTCGCCGACACCGACATCACCTTCGCGGCCGCGCTCGCCTACGACCCCTTCGGCGACACGCTCTACTCGTACAGCCCGATCTCCCAGATGCTCTACTTCGTCGAACCCGACGACGGATCGGCCACGCCGATCGTCGGCCTCGGCTCGTCGTCGATCATCGCGATGACCTACCACACCCAACGCCGCTCGCTCTTCGCCGTCGACCTGAACGAGAGAACCCTTCTCCGGATCGATCCGTTTACGAGATCGTTCGTCACCACCGTCGGCCCAATCGGCTTCAGCAGCGTGCTCGGGCTCACTTACGATCCCCATGAGGATCGTCTGCTCGGCATCTCGACGTCGTCGAACGCGATCCTCTCGATCGATCCGGACACCGGAGCCGGCACGGTCATCGCGCCCCTCGACAATCCTTCGACCTGGGCGATCGAGTACGACCAGCGGACGCGGCGCCTGCTCGCCGTCGACGACTTCACGAACGAGTTATTCTCGATCAATCCCGACACGGGAGCGACCGAAACCATCGGCCCTCTGGGCGAGCGTTTCGTGCGGAGCCTGGCGCTCGTTCCGACTCCGGGAACAGCGGCGCTGGGCGTCGCGGGCGCGGCGCTCGTCGCGCGAAGAAGACGATAATCGCGGGTGCGCGGCCCGCGACCGACCGCGCCCGATCGCGCCCGCTCAACCGATCCGCTCTATGCCGCCCATGTACGGCCGCAACGCTTCCGGCACCGTCACCGTCCCGTCCGCTCGCTGGTGCATCTCAAGAATCGGGATCAGCAGCCGCGGGCTGGCGGCGACGGTGTTGTTCAGCGAATGGCAGAACACCGTCTTGCCCTCCGTCGTATCGCCGCGATACCGCATGTTCAACCGCCGGCACTGAAAGTCGTACAGCCGGCTCGCCGAGTGCGTCTCGCCCCAGTCGCCGCGCGGCTTGCCGTCCGCGTCGAGTTCACCCCGACTCGGCATCCAACACTCGACGTCGATCATGTCCGCGTTCTTGTCGCCGAGGTCGCCCGTGCAGCACTGCAACAACCGATACGGCAACTCGAGACGCTGCAACAACTCTTCGACGATGCCGATCATCTCACCGTGCCACCGCCGGCTCTCGGCCTCATCCGCACGGCAGATCACCACCTGCTCGACCTTGTCGAACTGGTGAATCCGATACAACCCCGCCGTGTCGCGTCCCGCGGCGCCCGCCTCGCGGCGAAAGCACGTGCTCATCGTCGCCACTTTGATCGGCAGCTCCGTATCGTCGATGATCTCGTCGCCGAACATGCCCATCAGCGCCACCTCGCCCGTACCCGTCAGGTACATGTCCTGCCCCGAGCCGCGCGAGGTCTCGTCGATGCGGTACGTCTGTTCCTTGCCGCCCGGGAAAAAGCCGGTGCCGATCATCGCCTCTTCGCGCACAAGCACCGGCGCGCTCATCGGCGTGAAGCCCTTCTCTTCCGTGATCAGGTCCATCGCAAAGCGCAGCACCGCCTGGTGCAGCTTCATGCCCATCCCAGTCAGGATGTAGCTGCGCGAGCCCGCGATCTTCACGCCGCGCCCGAAGTCCACCAACCCCAACGACGCCACCAATTCCTCGTGCGTCCGCGGCTCGAACCCACGCTGCTCCCCGAACGCAGCGTCAGGGTCGAACCCTTCGGGCGACCACCGCCGAACCTCCACGTTCTCTTCCGCCGACGCGCCAACCGGCACGTCTCCGTCCGGCGGCTGCGGCACGCGAAGCAGCGCCTCGCGCAGCTTCGGCTCCACCGCCGCGAGCTTGTCGTCCAACGCCTGGATTTCACCCTTCAACGCGCCGGGCTTCGCTTTCAGCTCGGCGATCTCCTCTTCGATCGACGTCCGCTCCGCGCCCTCCGCCTTCTTCAGCTTGCCCGACAACTGACCGATCCGCGGCCCGCTCTCCTTCGCAAGCCGCTTCTGCTCCGACCGGAGCTCGTCCGCACGCGTCGCCAGCGCTCGTCGCTCTTCGTCCATCGCGAGAATCGCGTCGATGTCGACGTCGCCGCGCTGCTTCGTCGCCGCGCCTTCGCGGAATCGCTCCGGGTTCTCTCGCAACGCTTTCAGGTCGATCATGCCGCGGATGATACGAAGCCGGCCCGCGCTCCACCGAACGGCCGGAACCGCGCGCCCACAACGTCGCCTACGCCGACTCGCTCAGCGCCGCCGTCAGCACACGATCCGCCGACGCGTCCGCGCCGCCGAGCGATTCGTCGCGCTCCAACGCTTGGGCCACCTTCCGCTCCGCCTCCGCCCGCGGCGCGCCGAGGCGCACCAGCGCCTCGATCGCCTGCCGGGCCGGCTCGGTCAGCCCCGCCGCTCCACTCCGAACCTCCGGCGTTGCGTCCGAATCCGTCGCGCCGCCCCCGACGCGCTCCGCCCCCCCGCCGACCGGCACGACGAAGCGCTCGACCTTCCCCGCCAACTCCGCCACGATCGTCGCCGCCAGCCGCTGACCGATCTCCGGCAGGGCCTTCAACGCCGCCGCGTCCTTCTCCGCGATCGCCAGCGCGATCTGCCCCGGCGGCGCCGCCATCGCCCGAAGCGCCTTCCGCGGACCGACGCCCTTCACCGTGGTGAACGTCAGAAAGAACGACCGGTCCGACCGCGACGAAAACCCGATCAGCCGCGGCGTCAGATTCCCGCCCTGCGACGCGCCCTCGAACAGCTGCACCGTGTGCAGCGTCACCGTTTCTCCCACCTTGCGCGACATCCTCTCGGCCAAAAACGCCGGCAGCAGCACGTCGTACGCTATGCCGGTCGTCGCCGCGTCCGCTCCGGCCGAGGCGCCGCTCGCCCCGCCGCCCAGCGCGACCGTCGCCACGTTCGCCTCGAGATGTTCCAGCACGCCGGTGATCCGCGACAGCATCCCCATGAAGGTACCAACCGCACCGGCTGGTCCGCTCGGCCGCCGCCGCGCCGCGTATCATCGCGCTCGCGACCTTGCCGAATCCGCCGACCCGCCGCTCGCCCCCGCCTCTCTTCGGAGATCACACTATGGAAGAGAAATATCACTGGCTCGACGTCGAACTCATCGCCGAAGACCTCGTCGAAGAGCACCCAAACCGTGATCCCATGTCCGTCTCGTTCCCCGAACTCAAACGACTCGTGCAGGAACTCGACGACTTCGAGGAGCAGCCGGGCCATCCCTGCAACGAGCGCATCCTCGAAGCCATCCAGGCCGCATGGATCAAAGAGCGCTCCGATGCCCTCGGCGACGACGACGACGATTGAACCAAAGCCGGGCCGCGACACGCCGACGCACCGAAACGCCGACGCGCCCCGCCGCATCCGTCTCATCGGCCTTCTTGCTCCTCCAACGCTCGGAGCAATTCCCGCTCCCGCTCCCGCGTGAGTCCGGGCCGTCGTCCGCCGAACTCGAACGCCGGCGCCGAACGCCTCCCCTCGCCTTCCCCCGGCTCGACCTCGGGTCCATCCTCGGCCGCCCGCGCCCCTTCCAGCTTGGGCAAATACTCCTCGTCGAACCACGTCAGCGTCGCCGAGATCGTCTCCTCCACCGGCCGCGTCGTCAGCCCCGCCTTCATCGCCTTCGCGACGCTCCGCGTGTGAAAGCCCGCCATCCCCGCCGCCGGCGGGATCCACACCGGCATGTGCTGCCACGGGTGAACGCCACGCTCAGCCAGCCACCTCGCCGGCGCCCACGCCAACGTCGCGTCGCTCCCGGTCGCCTTCTTGCACGCGTCGAGCAACCCGCCCATCGTCATCTCGCCCCGCGCCGGCCCGCTTACGTTGAACGCGCCGTGCGCCTTCGTCTCGATGCCGCGGACGATGAACGCCGCCAAGTCGCGCACGTCGATGAACGACACCACATGCCCCGGCTCGCCGGGCGCCAGCACCTCCCCGCCCTCGCGAACCCGCCACGGCCAATACGTGAATCGGTGCGTGAAATCACGCGGCCCCACGATCAAACCGGGCCGCACGACGAACGCCGCGCCCGAGAAGTACCGCTCGGCCGCCGCTTCGCTCCGCGCTTTCACCGACCCGAAATACCGCATGTCGTACGGCAGCCGCGTGATCCCGTCCGCCACATCGTCGGGCATCTTCGCCAACGCCGCGCCCTCGTCCGCGCCGGGCGTCCCGTTGTCCGCGTACACCGACATCGACGACACGAATACATACCGATCCGCCGCGTCTCGCAATAGCTCGGCCGAGTGCTTCACCCAAGTATGCACGCTCGCCGTGTCGATCACCACGTCCCAGCGCCGGCCCGCCTTCACCGCTTCGCGCAGCGGTTCGAGCCCAGGCTCTACGTCCACGATCCGATTGCCGCGGATCAACTCCAGATCGGGAAACATCTCGTCGCGATTGCCGCGGTTGAACAGCGTCACACGGTGCCCCGCCTTCACCAACCGTTCGACCACCTGCGGCCCCAGCATCCCCGTGCCCCCGAGAAACAGCACGTCCATCGCCTCAGTCCTTTCGCCGCGCCCGCTGCGCGCGAACGCCGAGAGCGCCGCCCCCGGCGCCGCCAGCAGGCCGGCCGCGGCGATCCCCGCGATCGATGCGTTGGTCACGAACTCCCGACGCGTCTGAGACATCACAAGCTCCTTTCAAAGGCGACGCCGACCACGGCGTCCATCGATCCACCAACCGTTCAACGTGCAAGCGCCCCCGCCGGCGCCCCCGGCCCAAGCGAACCCGACGCCGCTCCCGCCTCGACGCCGGCCGACGAGCCCTCGTCCGCCGCACTCCCGGGCGTCCCCCGCCCCCACGTTTCGCCCCGCACCCGATCCCGACGACCCAAGTGGAACGCGAGCCCCAGCGCGATCAAACTCAGCGGAACCGCCGCCACCGCCGCCGTCACGCCCAGCGCCGCCACCGCCTTATCCGCAACCGTCCCCACCGCGTCGCCGCCCCGGTACACGAACGTGTCGATCGCTCCCTTCGCCTTGTACTTCTCCGCCGCAGGCAGTTCCGTGAACAGCGTCTCCCGCGCCGGCTTCGACAACGCGAAGTTGCATGCACGCCGCGCCGCCTCGAACGCCCCCACCACCAACAACGCCGGCGCCGCCGCCAACCCGACGAAGCCCACCACCGTCACCGCCGGCACCACCGCCAACAGCACGCCCGCCCCGAACCGCTTCATCAACCGACCGGTCACCGCCAGTTGGATCAGGATCGTCGCCGTCTGCCCGGCGAACTCGATCCACGCCAGCACCGACGCCCTCGCCGCGTCGTCCTCGGTAAACCCCGCCACGATGCGCATCTTCTCGAAGTACAGCAGCGTCGACAGCACCGTGAACAATCCCACATATCCCGCGATCGTCAACAGGTACGGCGAGCGCACCACCCGCGCCAGTCCCTCCCAACTCGTGCCGCCCACCGGCGCGCCGTCGCTCCGCCGCGGCTCCGCATCGAGCCCACGGACCGACGAGCATCGGCGCTCCAGTGCCGCCGCGATCCACGCCGCACCCAGCAGCAACACCGCCGCCCCCGCGAACAACCCCACCGGCCCCAGCACTCCCGCCAGCGTTCCCGTCCACGCCGAACCGCACACCGCCCCGGCCGTTCCGCCCACCGCGATGAACCCGAACAACCGCTTCGACTGCGCACGGCTGAACACGTCCGCCACGAACGACCAGAACACCGACACCGCGAACAGATTGAACACGCTCAGCCAGACGTAAAACACCGCGCCCACCGCTGCGCTCGGCCGATCGCCCGCCGCGAGGAACGCCGCGAGAAACCCAACCAGACACAACGTCGCCACCACATACACCCCCGGCACGAACAATCGCCGCGGTACGCGAGCCGCCGCCGCCCCGTATACGACGTTCGCCACCAGCATCGCCCCCAGCGACGCCAAGAACAGCACACGCAGCCCCTCGATGCCGGCCTGCAACCCCAACGCGTCGCGCAGCGGCCGCAGCATGAAATACGCGAACAACAGCACGAAGAAGTACGCCGCCGCCAACAGCGCCGCCCGACCCTCGCCAGCCCGCAGGTCAACCGCCTTTCGCATCATCGCCGACGCCGCGTTCACGATTCCCCCCCGACTTCGTCGTCGCCCGCGGACGTTTCGCCGCTCCCACCGCTCCCGACCGCCTCGCCGCGGACACCCGTCTCCCCCCCGCGCCGACGCTCGGTCAACCGCTCAGCGAGTTCCCGCGCCCGCTCGCTGCCGTACCGCGACAACAACTCACCGAACCCGGGCGACGACACCGGCGCGATCCGCCGAAGCCGCCGGTCGTACACCGCCCGCATCGCGTCCAGCACCTCCGGCCGATCCGACAACGACTCACGCACCGCGTAGGTGAACAACTGGTGGTGCAGATTGTCGTGCAAGTGCCACGCCACGAACGGCGACGCTGTGAACACCGCCTGATGAACGCCACCCGCCTCGGGCCAGACCGAACCGCGCCCATCCGGCCCGCTCGCCGCGTCGTCCGGCCTCGGCCGATGCAACAACGCAAGCAGCGCCGACGACGCATCGGCGCACAGCAGCAGGTGCTCGCCCTCGATCAACTCCGTGACCAGCGCCCCCTCGGTGTGCTCGATCAACTCGCACCCCGCCGCGTCCACCGCTTCATAGACGATGCCCACCACCGCGACGCCACGCGACGCCGCCTCAGTCAGCGCCGGCGCCAACGCCTGCGCGACGCTCGGGAACGCGTCGAACACGATCGTGCGCTCCGCACCCGCTACCAATTGCCGCGCCCGCTCCACCGTCTGCTGCGCCGAACGAAGCTGATACACCCGGTCGTCGCCGGCCGCAGCGTCGAGTCGCGACAGCTCACGCTCCGCCTCGCCCAGCCGCCGTTCCGACACCTTCCGCAGCCGCGACGTCAACTCCCCAGGACCCGTCGCCCGCACGATCCGCGGCTCGCCCTCCTCAACCTCCACCGCCCCCTTCCGCTCCAGCGCCTCCACCGACTTGTAGCAGTTCGCCACCGGCTTACCGATCGCCTTCGCCGTCGCGTACGCCGTGTCCGGCCCGGCCCGCAGCAGGTGCAGATACACCCGCGCTTCGAGGTCGGCAAAGCCCAGCGAACGCAAGGCGTCCACCGCAGCATCCGGCAACGACTGGTCGGATTGGTTTGGCATGGATCGGATCATACTGCGCAGTAATTACTACTAGTATGCGGACGCCCGGTTGCAGCCATCACCGTTCCCCGCCCGGCCCAAGCTCCCCACTGCGCGCAAGTTACTCACACGAAAGTATTTATGATCGCGGCTGACGCCTTGGTACGCGAAAGCCGTACTCCCCGCCCCCGCCGCTCACATCCGACGCCCCGTGTCCGCATCCATCGTCCCAGCGCTGCGAAACGGGCTGCATGCTGGCGACGACGCGGGTCTTCGAGTCATTACCGGACCACATAAGCGAACGGGTGCGGGTGCTCCGCGACGCCGCCGAGCTCTCCGGCGAGTTCGTCCTCTATTGGATGCACCACGCCGCCCGCGGCCACGAGAACCCAGCCCTCGACGCCGCCCTGCTCGCCGCCGCCGACCTGAACCTGCCCGTTCTCGTCTACCAGGGCCTCGCCGGTCGGCACCGCTTTAACAGCGACCGCCATCACCGCTTCATTATGGAAGGCGCCCGCGAAGCCGCCGCCGAGGTCCACCGCCGCGGCGCGCGATACGCGTTCCACTGCCCAGCCGACCCCGCCGCGCCCTCGCCGCTGCGCGACCTCGCCCAGCGAGCCGCGCTGCTGATCGTCGAGGAGTTCCCCGCCCCGCCGTTCCCCGCGTGGACCCGTCGGCTGCTCGATCGCTGCGACGCCCCCGCCTGGTCGATCGACGCCGCGTGCGTCGTACCGATGCGCACCGTGACGACCGCGCACGACCGCGCCTTCAAGTTCCGCGACGACGTAAAGGGCGAGCTGCGCTCAAGGCTGGGCCGCCCGTGGAACGACGCCGCGTCCGACGTGCCGCCCTTCGACGCCGACCTCGGCTTCGACGCGGTCGACCTCGCCTCCGCTGATCTCGACGAGTTGTGCGCACGCTGCCGCGTCGACCACGCATTGGGCCCCGTCGCGCACACACCGGGCGGCTCGGAGGCCGGCTACGCCCGATGGGACGCCTTCAAAGCCGATGGACTGAAACGCTACGCCAAGGCCCGCAACGACGCCGCCGCCGACGGCGTCAGTCGCCTCTCGCCTTACCTGCATCACGGCCATGTCTCGCCGCTGCGTATCGCCCGCGAAGCCTGGGGCGAACGCGGCGACGGCGCCGAGAAATTCGTCGACGAACTCATCTTCTGGCGCGAACTCGCGCACAACTTCGCCTACCACCACGCCGACGAACTCGAAAGCCTTTCCGTCCTCCCCGACTGGGCGCGTCGGACCCTCGTCAAGCACGCCGACGACGAACGGCCCGCGATCTACTCGTGGGAGACGCTCGCCCGCGGCGCGACCGACGACGCGCTCTGGAACCTCGCCCAACGCTCGCTGCTCCGCCAGGGCGAGTTGCACAACAACGTGCGCATGACCTGGGCGAAAGCGCTGGTGTCGTGGACGAACGGACCGAGCGCCGCGCAAGAGGCGCTCATCGACCTCAACCACCGCTTCGCCCTCGACGGCAACGATCCGAATTCATACGGCGGGCTGCTGTGGGCGCTCGGCGCTCTTGATCGTCCCTTCAAGCCCGAGCAGCCGATCCTCGGCGCCGTGCGGCCCCGCGATACCGAGACGCACCGCCGCCGGTTGGACATGCGTGCGTACGAGCGCAAGGTCTCACCGCCGCCGAACGGCGAGCGACGGCGCGTCGCGGTCGTCGGCGTCGGCGTCGCGGGCGCCGCGGCCGCTCGGGCGCTCGCGGATCAAGGCCACGACGTGCGATGCTTCGACAAGGCGCGCGGTCCTGGCGGCCGGATGTCCACGCGGCGATCGCACGCCGCGACCTACGACCACGGCGCCGTCTACTTCACAGCCCGCGACGAACGATTCGCCCGCTATGTGCGCTCTTGGCGCGACGACGGGATCGTCGCCGAGTGGGAGGGCCGCTTCGCGAAGTTCGCCGGCGGCGACTTGCAGCCGCGTGACGCCGGCGGCCGCTTCGTCGGCGCGCCCGGGATGAACGCGGTCGTGGCGCACCTTTTGGAAGATGTGAACGTGTCGTGGGGGCGTCGCGTCGTCGGGCTCGAACGCGACGACGAGGGCTGGCGCCTGAGCATCGTCGGCAACGGTGGCGGGAGCGGTGAAAGCGCTGATGGCGACGAAACGCGATCGACGGATCCGTTCGACGAGTTGGTGCTGGCCTTCCCGGCGCCGCAGGCGATCGAGCTTCTGCGGGCGTCCGATCTGTTCGACCGGCTCGACGACGACGTGCGCCGAGCGCTCGAGCGAGCGCGATACACGCCCACGCTCACGGCGATGGTGACGTTCGCCGATTCGGTCGACGTCGGCGCGGACGCCGTGCAGTTCGCCGATCACGACGTGCTCGGCTACGCCGCACGGCTGGCGAGCAAGCCCGGGCGTCACGCGAGCGACGCGTGGGCGCTCCACGCGAACCACCACTGGTCGGCCGAGCGACTCGAAGACGATCCCGCCGCATGCGCGCAGGACATCACGCAATCGTTCTGCGACACGTTCGGCCTGCGCACGGGCGAGGCGATCGAACTACTCGGCCACCGCTGGCGATACGCCTTTGTGACCGAAGCCGCGACCGATGAACCGCCGCCCACGACCGGTAGCCCGCCGGGCGTCAGCGCCGCGAACGGCCGAAGGGAGGCGCTGCGCGACGCGGAACTCCGCCTGACCATGTGCGGCGACTGGGTACTCGGCCCGCGAGTCGAATTGGCGTTCCTCTCGGGCTGCGCGGCGGCGGGTGGGGTGCTCGCCGGCTCGCAGGAGCGCGAGACCACGGCGACCGCGGGTGAAACCGGGTCGAGTCGAACGTCTCGCCCGGTCCGATAGGCGAAACACTGCCGAACGGCGCCGTGAGAAGCGGGCGTCGCGGGCCGCGACGTGATCTAGTAATTCCACTATGGACGAGAAGACAGAGCAAGCGAGGCGGATCGCCGCGCGGGCGTCGCGCGTGTCGGCGACGGCGCGCGACGCGATAATCAAAGAAGCGTGCGGCGCGGACGCTTCGCTCCGGGCGGCCGTGCACGAGCTGTTGCGGCGCGACGAAGCGGCGACGCTGGCGGTCGGCGCGGACCCTCACGAAGCGGCCACAGTCGCGCCTGCACAGGATGACGACGCCGGTCATCCGACTCGGCCGGCTTCCACAACTCTCAGTGAAACCGCGCTATTGTCCGACCTCACGATCGGCGAAGCCGGCGTGAGCAGCGGCAGCGCCGTCTTCGCCGGCCGCGGCGATCGGACCGACGCTCACGGCGGGGCCGACTGGTCGCCGAACTCGGGCGTCACGATCGGCGCCTACCGGGTCATCGGGCGCCTCGGGGCGGGCGCGATGGGCGTGGTTTACCTTGCCGAGCAGTCGAACCCCAAGCGGAACGTCGCGCTCAAAGTGGTGCGCCCCGACTTCCTGACTCGGGCGGCGATGCGGCGTTTCGAGTTCGAGGCGAGTACGTTGGGCCGGCTCAAGCACCCCGGCATCGCGTCGATCTACGAAGCGGGTACGGCCGGTCTCGCCGGCGTGCCGACGCCGTTCTTCGCAATGGAACTCGTTTCGGGCGAGCCGCTCGACGCGTACGCGGAGCGTCTCGATCGGATGGGCAAGCTGCGGCTGATGATCGCCGTGGCCGAGGCGGTCGAGCACGCGCACCAGCGCGGCGTGATCCACCGCGACCTGAAGCCGGCGAACATCCTCGTCGAAGACTCGGGCGCGCCGAAGGTGCTGGACTTCGGCGTGGCGCGGGCGATCGACGAGGCGGCCGAGCATCCGTCGGAACTGGCGGGGACGGCGCCGTACATGAGCCCCGAGCAACTGTCCGCTTCGCCCGATCTGGACACGCGCTCCGACGTGTACGCGCTCGGCGTGATCCTGTACGAACTGCTGACGAAGCGTCGCCCGTTCGACCTGAGCGGATTGACGATCGAGGAGGCGCGGGAGGTGGTGCTCGCCGCGCCGCCCGCGGCGCCGTCGACGGTCGAGGGCTCGGAAGCCGACCGCGATCTCGACTTCGTCACGCTGAAGTGTCTCGCCTGCGAGCCTGGTGATCGGTATCCGACCGCGGGCGATCTGGCCGACGAGTTGCGGCGACGGCTGCGCGACGAGCCGGTCGAAGCGCGGCCTCGAACGCCGGCGTACGTCGCGGCCCGGTTCGTGCGGCGCAACACCGGGCTCGTCGCGGCGTCGGCGGCGGCGGCGCTGATCCTCGTTGCGGGTGTGTTCGGCGTGGCGGCGTTCGCGGTGGAAGCCGAGCGCGGCCGACGACTGGCCCAGACCGAGGCCGCCCGGGCCGAAGCGGTCAACCGATTTCTCACGGACATGCTCGCGTCGGTCGATCCTGAGAACGCGCTCGGGGCCGAGGTGCTGGTGCGCGACGTGCTGGACGAAGCGGCGGCGACGGCGGACGTCCGGCTTGGCGACCGCCCGGCGGTCGAGAGCGCCGTGCGGGTGACGATGGCGCACACGTACCGCGGGTTGGGCTTGGTGGACCGCGCGGTCGAGAACGCGCGCCGGGCGGTGGAGCGCGCAAAGAAGGCGTTCGGTCGCAACGACCCGCGCACCGCCGACGCGTTGAGCGCGCTCGGCGTGGCGCTCATCGAAGCGGGCGAGCCGGCCGCGGCCCAAGAAACGCTCGCCGCGGTCGTCGACATCCGCGAGCGGACGCACGGCGTGGGTTCGGCCGAAGCGGCGCTGGCGCGCGGCGAGCTCGCCCGCGCCTATCTCGACTCGGGCCGACGACGCGAAGCACTGCGCATCTGGGAAAGTAGCCTCGAAACGACCCGGCGCGAACTCGGCGAACGCGACGCCCGCACGCTTACCGTGATGCACAACTACGCCTCGGCCCTGTCGGCGATGGGTCGGTTCGACGAAGCGGACCGCTTCTTCAATCGCGTGATCGAGCTCCGACGCGACGTGTTCGGACCCGAGCATCCGCAGACGCTGACGGCGCGGAGCATGCTGGCGAGCATGCTGCAACGGCAGGACCGCAACGCCGAAGCGGCCGAGCAGTTCCGCGCCATCCTCGCCGGTCGGCGTGACGTGCTCGGTCCGCGGCATCACTCGACGATCACCGCCGGGGCGAACTTGGGCGTCGCGTTGATCCGGCTCGCCGAGCTCGCGCGACTCGAAGGGCGGGAGGCGAGGGCAGCCGAAGCGTTGCGCGAAGCCGGAGCGCTCACGCACGACGCCGTCGAAGGCTACGGCGACCTGCTCGGCGCCGACCATCAGAAGACCATCACCACGCTCGGCAACCTCGCGTACATCCTCGAAGAACTCGGCGAAGACGCTCGGGCCGAGGCGTTGTACCGCGAGGTGATCGAGGAGCGATTGACCGATGAGGCGCGAATGACCGAGACGTGGGGCCCGCGAAACAACCTGGCGATGCTGCTGCAACGCGGCGGCCGCGTCGGAGAAGCCGCGGCGATCTACCAGCGGCTGCTGCCCGAGTGCGAGCGGCTGCTGCCCGCCGATCACTATCTGACCGCCATCTTTCGCAACAACTATGGCGATTGTCTCGCCGACTTGGGCCGAAGCGCCGAAGCCCGCGAGCAATTGGAAGCGAGTCACGCCGTGCTGCTGGCGACGTTCGGCGAAGGGCACCCACGGGTGACGAAAAGCGCGATACGCCTGAGTCGAACGGAAGCGTCCCGAGACGCGAACGCGACCGGCGGCGACGAACGTGGCGAGGCCAACGCGGGCTGATCGCTCAGCCGAAACGCTCGATCGAGGCGATCGTGGCGTCGTCGTCGAGCCCGGCGCCGGCGGCGTGTTCGAGAAGCCGCGAAGCGGCGGCGGCGACGTCGGCCTCCGCACTCGCCGAACCCGCGAGCGCCGCAGCGAGACCGTCGGCGCCGATCTCGGCGCCCGTTTCGTCGCGCTGTTCAATCACGCCGTCCGTGTAGAGCACCAGGCGGCATCCCTCGTCCAGAACGATTTGCTCGACTCGGAACGCGGCGTCCGGATCGACCCCAAGCGGTGGCGCCCCCGCCCGGCCCTCCGCCCTTGCCGCCCCCCCCGGCCCGAGCACGCGCCAATGTCCGTGCCCCGCGTCGATGTACGCGATCTCGCCGCCGGGCCCGAGCGCCGCGGCGACCAAGGAGACGAAGCCGGCGCCGCCCGGCCGATCGACGATGAAGCGGTTGGTGCGAGCGAGCGCTTCGGGCAGATCGGCGCCGCCAACGATCAGAGCATGGAGATACGCGTGAACGAGCGAGGTGAGCATCGCGGCGCCGACGCCGTGGCCCGTCGCGTCGCCGAAGAGCAGCACGGGCGGACCGCCGTCGGTCGGTTCGATCACGTCGAACAGATCGCCCGAGACGAACAGGCCGGCGAGCGTGCGATGGACGACGCGGTAGGCGCCTGTCTCCAGCCGCTGCTGCGGCGTCAGCATGGCGCGCAGGTCGCGGGCGCGCTCGAGTTCGGCGTGCATCGCCGCCTGACGTTTCGACTGCTCGGCCCGCGCGGCGTAAGCGAGCGCGAGACCCAGCAGTTGCGCGACGTCTTCGCAGAACGCGCCGGCGTCGCCGACGCGCGTTTCGCCCCGTCGTGCGTCGAGATACAGCAACGCCGCGACGCGCCGATCCACGCGCACCGGCACGCAGACCGCCGAGTGAATGCCGAGGTCGGCGACGGACTGCGCGGTGACGAGCCGGCGGTCGCCGTCGTCGTCCAGCGCCGCCGTGCGGCCGGAGGCGGCGAGTTGGACCAGATTGCTTGAGACGCAGAAATCGGCGCCGGCCGGCCGGCCGTGGTGATCGGACCGATCGAGCGTCGCGACGGCTTCGAGTTCGTCCACGCCGGACGGAGCGGCGCCGTCGCCTACGCACCGGAGCACGGCGCCGCGCGTGAAGCCGGCCCCGTCGAGCGTCGAGCGGAGCGCCGCCGTCGCGATCGCCGCTTCGTCCTCCGCGTGGACGAGTTCGTCGATCAGCCGCGAGAGCGCGTCGAGGCGCCGACTCGGCGCGACCGCTCGAGCGGACTGCGAACCCAACATGGTCGGCACGCGCAGCGACGTCTCGCGACGGTCGGTCAGTTCGCCGATGCCGACGCGGAAGGTCCACGGCCCGATGACGAGGTCCGCCCCCGGCACCAGGCGGGTGGGCAAGCGGGGTTCGAGGCGGAGGCCGTCGATGAAGGTGCCCGTCGTCGAAGCGAGGTCGGCGAGGTACCAACCATCGTCGCGTCGCTGGACCCGGGCGTGTTGCCTGCTGACGGAAGGGTCGGGCAGGTGGAGATCGCACACCGCCGAGCGGCCGAGCGTCGCCGCGGGTTCGCGGACCGAGAGCGCATCAGCGGCGAGCGGTTCGGTCGGCCCGGCGATGCGGCGAAGATGAAGCGGGTCGGGCGCCATGCCGAGCAGGCTAGCGGAGCGCGTGGAAACGTCATGCCGAGGGGCGGGCGGGCGGTGAGCCGGACGCGCGGCGGCCGCGGCATTCGCGGTCGCAGTAGCGGCAGCGGCGGCAATGGCGGCAGCGGCGGCAATGGCGGCAGCGGCGGCAGCGGCCGCGCATCGAAGAAGCCGCCACGGCGGTTGCTCGGGCGGCGGCCGGCACGGCGCCTACATGACTCGATGAAAGCGAGTCGTCGTCGGCCGATTCCCCGGAAGTTGGGATTTCCGGAGCCGGTTCTTGTCTGACCGGAAGAATTGCGATACGATCGCGTCACTGCTGCGACTGAGTCGCAGGAGCAGTTATCGGGGCTTGCACGCCACCGGTTCATATGCCGCCGAAGCCGGATCGCGTCTTCGGCTGATCCACGATCGCGGGCGAAGCGTCGGCAGCCGGTCTGCCGCGCGACGCTTGGCATCGCCCCGACCACGACCAATTCCATCGCCCGCCCCAACGCGCGGGCGCGACGAGACGAGAGGACACGAGACATGAAGACGACTTCCTTGTTCGCCGCCGGTGCGGTGCTGGCCTCGGCCGGCGCCGCGTTCGCCATCCCCGCTTTCACCGAGAGCTTCGCTGATGGTCCCGCCAATTGGCGCGGCGAAACGAACGCCGAGTTCCTCGATTACTCGCCCACCGGCGGCGTCGTCGAGAACGACGGCTTCGTCAGCGAAGACTTCAACTTCGTGGACTTCGTGCCGGGCGGCTTCGGCGGCGGCGTGCAGACGATCTTCCGCGGTGAAGCGTCCACCGGGGCGTCGGGTGGCGCCTTCGTCGGCGATTGGAACAACCTCACCGAGCTGAGCTTCTTCGTGCGGCACGACGCGCCCGAATCGCTGAACTTCTTCCTGCGGCTCGCTTCGCCGTTCAACTTCCCGTCGGTCAATTACCAGGCGCCGGACGCCGTAGCACCGAACACATGGACGCAGATCGATGTGCCGCTGGACGCGAGCGCGCCGGGCTGGGTGCTGACGGGGACGCCGTTCTCCGACGTGCTCGCGAACATCGGCAACGTGCAGATCGGCGTGGATCGGCTGGCCGACACGTCGCTGCCGGGCCAGGACCTGGTGGTGAACTTCGACCTCGACCGCGTCTCGGTGATTCCGACGCCGGGCGCGGCGGGCGTGGCGGTGCTGGCCGGCCTCGCGGCGG
>Ga0207419_1000012_pt1 | contig 126726 bp, 105 predicted proteins | sample ElkSloMetagenome_4_FD_184723 | JGI IMG/M metagenome (GOLD analysis project Ga0207419, IMG submission 184723) | Hot spring microbial communities from Elkhorn Slough, Monterey Bay, USA - MD2A (version 2) | ecosystem: Environmental > Aquatic > Marine > Intertidal zone > Estuary: Microbial mat ...
TGAAAGGTTTTTATCTTAATAGCTTGTATTAAATCCGTTTTTGCTCTCAAATCCTCTAGACATACGCAAACCAGAGGTTTTGATTTCATATAGTTTGGAAGATTGGGTTTGATTTGACGACGTCTATCTTGAACCGAATGCAGAAACTCAGCACAGCCTGCCTGTCGGCAGAGAAGGCTTTTCACCCTAAATAATTCTTGTTGCAGGTTTTACGAACAAAAAAAGTCTTCCCCATTTAAGGAAGACTTATATTTTGGGTGGAAGACCGATTTTACTTCGACTTGGCTCAGCACAGGCTTCTCACCCTAATTTAATTTCATTAGGTTTCTGCAAACAAAAAAAGTCCCCTCAGTTAAGAGAAGACTCTGGTTCTGGGTGGAAGACCGGGTTCGAACCGGCGACTTTCGGTACCACAAACCGACGCTCTAACCAGCTGAGCTACAACCACCATTTTAAATAATCCATATATACTTATTGTATCTATTTCAAATCGGATTGCAAATGTAATTTATTCCAAAGTTTCTGCAAAAGAATTTAGGTAAATATTAAATAAGGTCAAACAGACTATTAACGCCAATATGGCGCTCAATCGTAAAACCCTCAGCATATTCTACACCAATGAGCCTGCCTAAATCCTTAGCTCTATATAATATACTTTCTGAAAAATTCTTACTGGATATTGGCGTTTGCGGCTCGTTACTTTCAGGGTCAAAAAATTGCGACTTATAAGCTTTTACAGCCTCCATCTTTAAGTCTTCATAACCTGAAATATCAACAACAAAATCAGGTTTGATATTTTCCCATTGGATGTAGTGATAAACGCGTTTAGGTCGCCATTTTTCTTGTTTTTCACCTTCTAGTTGAGTTTTTATTTTTACCAATCCGCTCAAAAAACAGGCATCACTTACCAGCTTACTTCCTTTGCCATGGTCTATGTGTCGATCTTTAGTTGCATTACAAAGTACCACATCTGGCCTGTATTTACGAAGCATTTTAATGATTTCAAGTTGGTGGGGCTTGTCATTCACAAAAAAAGCATCTGCAAAGCCCAAATTCTCCCTTACCTCAATCCCAAGAATTTTTGCAGCAGCGGTAGCTTCCTGTTTCCTCATTTCGGGTGTACCTCGTGTACCTAGTTCCCCTTGTGTCAAATCTACGATACCCACTTTTTTTCCATTAGCCACTTCCCTAGCAATTGTACCGGAACAACTTAATTCGATATCATCAGGATGCGCACCGAAGGCCATTATGTCTAATTTCATAATTTTATTTCAATTTTATATAAATAGCATTGTCCTAATTAGTCAATTTAACCATTTCGCTCTTTCCTCTACGTTTAAAAACGTCCAAGCCACCACTCTACTTACCTTGTTCCCTAATTTCATGGGAATAATCTCGATTTCGGTAGCGCCAACTTTATTTAAAGAGGTTGTCATACTTTTTACTAAATCCTTTTTTGAAACCAAACTGGTGTACCAAAAACAATTGGTCTTAAACAATGAGCTTTGATAAAGATAGTTGTGTAAAAAGGCTTTTTCCCCTCCAGGGTAAGAAAGTTCCTTGGCGGTACCACTAAAATTTCTCAGAGCTGCTTCACTTTGTTTACCAATACCTTTTAATTTCCGCTTATTCTCCTCATCAGCTTGTGATGAACTTTTAAAAAATGGGGGATTACAGATTGATGCAGAGAATTTCTCCTTTGGCTCAACTACCCCTTTTAATATAGACCCCCAGTTGTTTTGAAACCTTAACTCAATGAAGGCTTGAAAACTATTTTTCTTAACAATCTTTACAGCATTTTCAAAGGCGTTTTTATCAATCTCGGTCGCTGTAAAATGCCAGCCATATTGGCTATGTCCCAAGAGTGGATAAATGCACGTTGCACCGGTACCAATATCTAAAACATGCACATTTTTTTTGATACCAGAAGCTATTAACAGGTCGTGCAACACATGAATATATTCTACTCGCCCGGGAATTGGAGGGCAAAGATGACGATGTGGAAACTGCCAGAAATCAATGCCATAATGCAAGGCCAATAAGGCAGTATTAAAAATCTTGACTGCCAGCGGATTAGAGAAATCAATAGTTTCCTTCCCAGATTTACCAATCGCAACAAACTCTTTTAGAGGTTCATGGATTGCTTTAAGTTTTTCAAAATCGTAATCACCTTGATGTTTATTGTTTCTATGCATCAGCAGGCGATTTAACAGTTTGTAGGGCCTGATGAATATCCATTTTTAAATCCTCGAAATCCTCGATTCCCACCGAGAAACGAATTAAACCTTCCTTTATGCCAATATTATCACGCTGTTCTTGGGTTAATAATGCATGTGAGGTCACAGAAGGCAAAAGCATTGTGCTCTCCACACCCGCTAAGCTCATAGAGGATTTTATTAATTCCAATTTGTTTTGAAAAGCAATGGCATTTATTCCCTCTACGAGCTCAAATGACAACATCCCACCGTAGCCTTTCATTTGCGTTCTAGCAAGCTCGTGCTCTGGGTGACTTTCTAAACCGGGATAATAAACACTGGCTACTTCAACTAAACCAAGTAAATACTCAGCGAGCTTTTGCGCATTTGCATTTTGTGCCTTTACCCTTAATGATAGGGTTTTCATACTGCGCTCCAACAACCAAACGGTCATATCGCTCAAACTTCCACCTAGATTTTTCGCAACGTTCCAAATTCGTTCAACATGTTCTGCTGAACCGGCAACGGCACCGGCAAGTATGTCGCTATGCCCGCCTAGGTATTTGGTTGCAGAATGCATAATTAAATCAATTCCGAAGTCAGCGGGATTTTGGTTTATCGGGCTTGCAAATGTATTGTCAATCATGGAAACAATTCCGTGGGATTTGGCCAATTTTGCTACGCCAGAAATATCGGTAATCGTTAGTAAGGGGTTCGAAGGCGTCTCGATGTAGATTACTTTGGTGGTTTTACGTATGGCAGTTTCAAAATCTGATACTTTATAGCCATTGGTAAATGTAAAGTCAACACCATATTTTGGGAATTCCTCCCTAATAAAATTACTGGTACCGCCGTACAGCGTATTTTGTACTACGATATGGTCACCATTTCTTAAAAATGCCAAAAGCATTGTACTTATTGCAGCCATGCCACTGCTAAAAATCAGCGCAGTTTCGGTATGCTCCAAGGCTGCGATTTTTCTGGAAAGATAGGTCTGATTTGGAGTATTGAAATATCTTGGGTAACGTTTCACATCAACACCATCAAATTCGTACGATGTTGATAGATAAATAGGAGAGATCGCGCCCTTAAATTGCTCGTCCTTTATTTCACCTACGTGCGTGCAGATGGTATTAATACCAAATTTTGCTTTTGTCATATATCTAAATTAATAGCGAAAGTTAATTAAAAGTCTGCGATTTATCCGACATAATTGTAAATCAACCAATAATTCTACGGTTGACAGAAAAATGTTATGATTTTTTTATTTTCGTACAACCTAACTAATTGTCTTGCTATGTTTAAAGCCGCTTTATTTGACATGGATGGTGTCATCGTTGATACCGAACCCTTACATCGCTCTGCTTATTTTAAAATGTTCAATGACATCAATATAGATGTGTCTGAAGAACTCTACGCATCCTTTACGGGCCAATCTACCCAGAATATCTGTAAACAGATCATAGACCATTTTGAGCTTGCGCTGGGTGTGCCAACGCTTATGCAATTAAAAAGGGATTATTTTAAGAACCTGTTTGATTCTGACAACAGTTTGCAGTTACTAGACGGTGTTTTGGAATTAATTAAGGATTACCATAAAAATGGAATGTCCCTCGTCTTGGCGTCATCAGCTTCCATGGAAAATATCAATCGCATTTTCGAACGCTTTGATTTAAACAACTATTTTAAGGCTAAAATTAGCGGTGCTGATTTGAAGGAATCAAAACCCCACCCTGAAATATTTCAAAAAGCAGCCGAACTTTCTGGACAAGCCACTGCAGATTGTTTTGTTATTGAAGATTCATCAAATGGTATTGAGGCTGCTAAAGCTGCTGGTATTTTTTGTGTAGGATACAACAGTGCGCATTCTAAAGATCAAGATTACAGTAAAGCAGATAAAGTTATTATGAAATTTCAGGACATTTCCTATAGCAAATTGAGACGAGCGCAAGTCTATAAACAAAGCTATACCTAAATAGAATAAAAAAATAGAAAGAATACCTATTTATTTCTATCTATCCTATTGTAGGCGCGTATGATTACAATCGCCCAAATCACAACGCATATAGAAACTACGCCCGAGAACCAAAAAACAAGGTCATTAGCGTCCATTTTTTATCTGTTTTATGAATATGACTATGCCCATTAAAGTTGGTGCCCACAAGCCAATGAATAGGGCATGCATCTCATCTCCTGTTAAAAATAAATACTCTGCAACGATAATTATGACTGCACAGAGTAACAAAATAAATAGGTTAGCAAAACCTATCTGCTTAAAAAAATTCATATTAGTTAGTTGCTCTAAGAGACTGCTAAGTTAACAAAACTTTAAGACCAATAGAACGGTATCTAACATTTTAGGTGCTTTATCTTTGCTAATATTATCAAGATACCATGAATAAAAAGAAAAAGCCAGACCAAGTTGCTTATGACGAGGAAAATGATAAATATACCGCTGCAATTTTACCCTATGCCAGTAATGTAGGTGCCCCAGCAATTAGAACAGAAGATACAAACGCCTGGAAAAGCAGAAATGTAAACAAGGCCAATCAACAGATAAAGGCAAGATATCTTGAACTTAAAGCCGAGTATGACAAGGTTGTTGAGTCTCTAGAGTATAATAATCTTGTTTACAACGCCCGGTTTAGCTTTGAGCCAATTATTGGAGAAACTTACTTTCTTTACCGTGATAAAAACCAAGAGCCCTTTCTCTCTATAATCGCGCCCAATGATTGCAATTTTGACTTTGTAGGAAGTTTTTATTTAAATTCTGAACAACTCTGGGTAAAAATTGAAGACTCCAAAGAAGAGCAATCCAATGACAATTGAATTAATTCGGGTCGTGTTGGATTTTGGATTAGTGATTTTGATTTGGTTAGTTCAGCTGGTAATTTATCCTAGTTTTAAATTTTATGATTCAATAAACTTATTTAAATTCCATAAAACCTACAAGACTCGTGTTGCCATTGTGGTGATGCCCTTAATGGTGGGGCAGCTTTTTATCTACAGCTATTTATTGATAGTCCAGCCAACCTTATTTAATATATTAGGATTTTGCACTGTAATGCTCTTGTGGGGAGTGACCTTTTTTCAATTTGTACCCCTGCATGGGAAAATTTCAAACGAAATGATTTCAGAAAAGATTTTAAACCAGCTTATAAATAGAAACTGGCTCAGAACATTTCTTTGGTCTGCGCTTTTTACCTACAGTTTTTATGAATTTCTTCTGAAATTTTAAGACTTATTGCCTTCTGTTTTACTCAGCAGCAAGTTCTGCTCCTGCATTAAATCGGTCATTTTTGATAATAGCTCGATATCCTTCGGCGTCTTTACTACTTTATTTTTAGGGTCATCAGCCTTATCCTTAAGTTGGTTCATGGCTTTTACAACGATAAATATAGTTAAGCCAACAATTATAAAATCTAGGAAGGTTTCAAACAAAACGCCGTATTCTATAGCAACTTCCTGCGTGATTATATCGCCGTTGGCATCGGCAACTGATTCACGCAAAATATGTTTCTTATCTTGAAAATTCAATCCATCTGTCATTAAGGACAGGGGTGGCATGAACACCTTTTTAACTAAAACATCAATCAGCTTATTGAATGCCGCACCAATTATGATACCGATGGCCATATCCATCATATTACCTTTTACCGCAAATTCCTTAAATTCTTTTAGAACTTTCATTTTATTGTAGTTTAGCCCGCAAAAATAAAGATTTAGCTGTATTACGAAACCGTGACTTTATCGATTAATGTCTCTATTTTTAGTAGCAAATTAATTATATTATACAAATCAATTATAAACTAAAATATAATCTAAAACAATTATATTTTTAAATATAATTTAAATCAATTATATTTGATATGAAATATTAATGTAAGGGAGTATCTAAAAATCAAACGGGATGTTAACGGCAGTATTGACAGGAGATTTAATTAATTCTAGAACCTCACCGCCTGAAGAATGGATGACGGTTTTAAAAACTGTATTAAATATTTTTGGTAAAACACCAAAAGACTGGGAACTGTACCGAGGCGATAGTTTTCAGTTAGAAACAACGCCCAAAAAGGCCTTGTTCGCTTCTTTAATGATAAAGGCCCGCTTAAAACATCAATCTAATTTGGATGTTAGGATAGCTATTGGTATCGGCAATAAAAGCTATGAAACCGATAAAATTACCGAGTCAAACGGCACGGCATTTATAAATTCGGGACAATGCTTTGAACGACTTAAAAAAAACACACTGGCCATTAGCACCAATTTAGATGACATAGACCAAACCCTAAATCTCTTGTTTCAATTGGCAGCCATAACCATTAATAACTGGACACCAGCTGCTGCCGAACTCATTGAACTTGCCTTAAAACATCCAGACTATAATCAAAAACAAATGGCAGAGGTGTTAAAAACCACGCAAAGTAACGTGAGCCAAGGTTTGAATCGTGGTGGGTATGATGAGCTTTCAAAGCTAATGGCCTACTACGAATCTAAAATATCTAAATTATGATGTTATTATTCTTAAAACTGGTTTTTGCACATTTGCTTGGCGACTTTGCTCTACAACCCGCAAAATGGGTCAAGCACAAGAATAAAAACACCTACAAATCTAAGTACCTATACTTTCATATCGCGGTACATGCCATAGCTATATTGGTTGTACTAAAGTTCAATATCCAGTACTGGTTGGCCTTTGTGGTCATTGTCACAACACATTTTTTAATTGACCTTGGGAAACTCCAACTTCAAAATAAAAGAAATCAACGTTGGCTATTTTTGTTAGACCAACTGCTGCACCTTCTCGTCATCGCTATTGTTGTTCAATGCTACGAACCCTACTTTTCAGTGTTTTTGAATCTTGATTTAACCAGCATATTACTTTTAGCTTGCTGCCTTATAGGCGTCACCTCAATGACCGCCATTGTCATGAGAGTGATTATTTCAAAATGGGATATAAAAGATTACAATGAAGACAAAGAATCCCTTAAAAATGCGGGTACAATTATAGGCATCTTAGAACGACTCTTTGTGTTTTTCTTTGTGATCATGGGCATTTGGTCTGGAGTAGGATTTTTACTCGCTGCAAAATCCGTATTTCGGTTCGGTGATTTATCTAGGGCAAAAGACCGTAATTTGACTGAATACGTCTTAATAGGAACGTTAATCAGTTTTGGGATGGCAATACTTATTGGTATTACCTACCTACGCCTAACAGACATGCTTTAAGCAATATTATCTTACGAAGAAAATTTTCAGTTTAACCCTTTTTCGACTCCTTAGAATTAAAATACGCAGCCCAGTATCAACAAAAAGAATATGATTACTGCTGCTATCACATTATTAGGATGAACTAGTAGTTCTGGAACTGAAAAGAAACTTAACACCCAGTTTTATCATTTCCTTACCCGCCGGCAGACTGGCTTTGAAGAGAATATTTGGGCAAAAACCTAACGCTCTTGATTTCTCATGGAGCTTACCGTTCTATAGCCTTATAAATAGTTAATGTTTTCGGTGCTTACCTGCTGGCAAGCAGGACAATTAAACAGAATAAATCCAACTATCAAAAAAAACACTAGCGGATAGAATGGAATCAAAAAAACAAGAGATCAAAGCGTCACTATATTTAACCTTGAACATTTATTTCCTGTAAAACTTAGCGTATTTCCGGTAAGAGAAAAAGCCTAAGATTCCCACAATTGCTATAGCAACCATGATAATTTGAAAACTTGCTATCTGCTGCCCTGATTGATAGGAATGTAAGCCCGATAAATAAAAATTAACACCAAAATAAGTGAAGATAATACTTGCAAAACCAATAATGGCAGCCAAGTTAAATCCGTAACGACCACGAAGACCAGGAATCAATCGCATGTGAATGATAAAAGCATAGACCATAATACTTATCAGGGCCCAAGTCTCCTTCGGATCCCAGCCCCAATAACGACCCCAGCTTTCATTGGCCCACATGCCGCCCAGAAAGTTACCAATGGTCAACATGACCAAACCAACGGTTAAGGACATTTCGTTTATAATGGTTAGCTCCTTAATATTTAAAAGCATTTTTTGCTTGTTTTTCTTGGTGGTAAAGATCATTAGCAGCAACACGGTTACTCCTAAAATCATACCCAAGGTAAAAGGACCATAACTTGCAACGATAACCGCTACATGAATCATTAACCAATAACTATCCAAAACGGGCTGTAAGGTAGAAATTGCCGGATCCATCCAGTTCCAGTGAGCTACCATTAACAACATAGAAGTCACAAATGCTGTAGAAGCTAAGGTTAACATACTCTTGCGGCCAAAAGCAAGACCAAAAAACATGGTAGCCCAGGCTACGTAAATCATAGATTCGTAAGCATTGCTCCAAGGTGCGTGCCCCGAAATATACCATCGGGCAATCAAACCGGCCGTATGGATTAAAAACAAAATGAAAATACCTATCCCAAATCCCTTAGCGAGATAGTCAATTATTTTATTGTTCGATTTAAAAATCTGAATGATTAAGATAATAAATAAAATCGCTCCCATTATCATGTAGTATGCAAAGAGCTTTTTGAAAATATCGTATTTGTTGTACAGTATTTCTGTTTCTATCTTAGTATCAGAAAGCATAACCTCATTGCCCAACTTTTGCTGACTTCGTTTAAATCCTGCCAATAGACGATTTGGAATAGTGAAGTCCCCAGACTGCTTGGCCTTGTATAATTCACCTAAATAATAACTCAAACTATTGGCAACAAACTTTCCATAAAGCGTATCCTGTATTTTTTCCTGATACTCCTCCCTGTATTCAACTGGCGAAATCCAAGTGTTATTTTCATCATTAGGAATTGGGAATATTTTCATAAAACGCCCCTCAACTGTATTAAAAAGTAAACTAACACGCTGGTCGGCCTCAATCAATTCCTTTTGATACCCATTTGGTACTTGTGCTTTATAGGCTTCAGGCAAATAAGGAGATAATTTATAAGAGCCTTCATCGGTTAAAAAATCTGACAAGGACACGCGTTTTTCAGATTCATCCACACCAATGATATGTCTTATGGTGTCTGCTTTCCGCTTTGCGAGATAAATCAATGGTACATTGTACCAAAATAATGGACTTTCCTGCATAGATAACATGACCTGATTGGCATCAAACTCCTCGTAATGGTCTTTTTTACTCAATTTTCTTAAAACCTCAGAGGCATAAGTATTCATAGGCATCATCCGCCCGCTGTAATCCTGTATGACCAACTCCCCAAATTTGTCAGAGTGCGCCTTAGGGACGATATTGGCAGCAATCGCCGAATCTATTTCTCTCTTGGTTGGCTTGATCAATCTAACTCGTTCTTGTTGTGGAGCCGAATGATTATGCCCATCACCCTCAAAATGCTCAACGTTTTGCAAGCTGTCTGCCGAGTGGTTGTGACCATCTGTTTCTGAGTGTTCTTGGGAAAGTCCCAGTAAACCTAAGCTCAACATAAGCACAGTTAAAATCTTAGACTTTTTAACCTTTACTTTATCGAGAAGACGTTTTAAATCTGCAAAACGTGTTCTCCTATCAAATAAAATAGCCATCAAGCCAAAATAAAGCAGCATATAACCCGCATAGGTAATATAGGTGCCCCAACGGTCGTGATTAACCGATAGCTTCGTTCCCAGTTCATCGGGATCAAAACTAGCCTGAAAAAAACGATAACCGTCTTGGTCAAGTACATGGTTCATATAAATTTTATAATCGTAATCACCTTGATCGGTCCCAATAACGGTAACGTCGCTAGAAAATGCGGAGAAGCTATCTTCTGTACCAGGAAAACGTTCAGCAACAAAATCATTGAGTTTAATGCTAAACGGCAACTCCTTTACAATAGAACCGTATTTAACAGCAACGTCGAGACCTCCAACCTTGATCTGCTCAAATCGCCCATCAAGATATTGATGCCCCAAAACGTTAAGTTTTTTGGTTTCGCCATTGGCAGTGATATTAAGCACAACGCCATCTTCTTCGCTCCGCAGTAATCTGGATTTTTTAACTAATCCAAACTCACCTTGAACAACAGGCTTAGGGAACACTAATGCCATATTACCAATTTGGTATCGAGAACGTAATCTTAAAGGTTGTATGGAGTCTTTCACCAATTCACCGGTTGCCCGGGTCGCCATGGTCATGTAATTTCCTTCGAACGGGCTCTCAATGAAAAGATTACCATTTTCATCTTCAGTAATGTTTATAGCTCCTGGCTTGGGATTGTTTAAGGTAAAGGCCAGATTATGGATAAGCTCTTGGTCACCGTCCTCTATGTGGTGACTGTGTGAGGCACTTTCGCCAGCCTCAACTAATTTTAAATAACGACCGCCCGTATCTGCGGGAACAACATCCAACTCAGCATCCTCAATAAAATCAACAACTTCTATAGTTACCGGAGTGTCGTTGTAGTCAGTTTCGATTTTAAAATCATTATCCAAACGTTCGGAAAAATCGACTTCCCGCTGTTCCTTGCGGCGCTGAAGCTGGCCGTTAACTTCATAATCGCCATCAATAAAAACGGTTAAATAGACTTTGCGGGTAAGAAGCGTGTTCTCTGTTTCGCCCTCACGAATAGGCATCCAGCCTTCCCAACCGATATATCGTGTAATGCCCGCACCTATAAAAATCAGAATAAAGGAAAGATGCAAAATTAATGTCGCCCACTTTTCCTTTCTCAACAGGCGATACCTAAAAATATTACCCACAAAATTCACTACAAACATTACCATAATGGCTTCAAACCACCAGGCATTGTAAATATAGTGTCTAGTAAAAGGTGTTGGTGAAGTCTCCTGCCCGGCATCCAAGAATGTACCAACAATCATGGCAACAGCGTAAACTATAAATAATAGAGCGGTGAGGCGGGTTGAGAATAGAATATTGGCGAGTTTCTTCTGCATCTTCAAAAGTGTATTTTACCCTTGTTTTTCAGTTTGCAAAGATAACCAATAAACTTTGTTTGCCCTTAGTATTAAATGAGTTAATATCTGTTAAAATAGAGACAATTTTTAAAGAATAGATAGCGCTCCCACTTTGGAACAAAGGATACGACCGCTGTGTTAAAAGCATCAAGACATGGGATGTAATCTTAGCGCTAGTGTATTGGCTTTAAGATTTAGGATGTATAACATTACTTTGTAATTTGAATTTTGGTTAAGAATGAAAACAAATTCAACCAAAAACCACATATCTCTTCTAGGCTTTAAAACAGGATTGCTTATTTTTCTATTACAACTAGAACTAAGTAGTTACACCCTTCCCTTGAGTGCATTAAACACCCAAGCAATTGCAAAAAAACCCACACCAACAGAGGCAAACCCCCAACCAGCAACTTCCTGATATTTAAAGGCACCCATAGCGATTAATCCAAGTCCTACTAAAATCATTATAAAGGTCGCCCATGCGAGGACGGTATTTTTATTCATTGCCATGAGGGATGGTATTTTATTGAATAGATAATTAGTAAAGATTATTCACCCGTTGCGGCCATTACGGCAGCCGAAAGTCTTTTGTAGGTTCCGTTTTCGAGTCGGGTTCTAATGGCGTCAAAGGCATCCAAGGTTTCGGCTACGTCCTGTAAGGTATGGGTTGCTGTTGGTATCATTCTAAGCAAAATCAAACCTTTAGGTATTACTGGATAAACCACTATAGAGCAGAATATGCCGTAATTTTCACGTAAGTCGCGAACCAGTGCCATGGCTTCGGGGATGCTTCCTTTTAAATATACCGGAGTTACGCAACTTTGGGTTGTACCAATATCAAAACCACGGTCCTTTAAGCCAGATTGAAGTGCGTTTACATTTTCCCATAGTTTAGCTTTTAACTCTGGCATGGTTCGCAGCATCTCCAATCGCTTTAAAGCACCGACCGTTAACTGCATTTGCAATGATTTTGCAAACATCTGGGAACGCAAATTATATTTTAGGTAATCTATTATTTCTTGGTCTCCGGCGATGAAAGCACCAGTACTGGCCAATGATTTGGCGAATGTTGCAAAATAAACATCAATATCATCCTGAACGCCTTGCTCCTCACCTGCACCTGCTCCAGTTTCGCCGAGCGTTCCAAAACCATGGGCGTCATCAACTAAGAACCTAAAGTTATATTTATCCTTAAGTGCTACAATTTCCTTTAATCGTCCTTGCTCACCGCGCATCCCGAAAACGCCTTCTGAAATCACTAAAATTCCACCACCGGTCTGTTCGGCCATTTTAGTGGCACGTTCCAGGTTTTTTTCAAGGCTTTCAATATCGTTATGTTTGTATGTGAAACGCTTGCCCATGTGAAGCCTCACCCCATCAATAATACAAGCGTGTGAATCAACATCGTAAACGATTATGTCGTCTTTGGCGACAAGAGCATCAATGGTTGACATGATACCTTGGTAACCAAAATTCAATAAATAAGCCGCCTCCTTATTAACAAAGCTGGCCAGTTCCTTTTGTAGTGTTTCGTGCAAGTTGGTGTGGCCAGACATCATTCTTGCACCCATGGGATATGCCGAACCGTATTGAGCGGCAGCTTCTGCATCGATTTTTCTAACTTCGGGATGATTTGCTAGACCCAAATAATCGTTAATACTCCAAGTTATGACATCTTTCCCCTGAAACTTCATTCTGTTAGAGATTTGACCTTCAAGCTTGGGGAAAACAAAATAGCCCTCTGCTTGGGAAGCCCACTTGCCTAAGGGCCCTTTATCCCTGTAAATCTTTTCAAATAAATCCTTCATCAAAGTTAGTTTTAGTCTTGTTAGTTTTGAATTAGCAGTAAAATCTTATTTAAATTACAAAAAATCCATAAAATTGGAAGCAAAATTAGGTAATATTCTTTTTAACCCCAATAAGAAATCCAATTGGTCTTCGTCTATAAAAAAACCTACCACAAATGGATGTGATAGGAAATGCTAATTTAACTAGTATTATTTTATGTATTGAATTGCTTCGGCCAAGATGTTCTTACCATCAAAAAAGCCTTGGTCTTCCATCCATTTATCACTGTAAACCTTGCTCATATATCTTGAGCCGTGATCGGGGAAGACGACCACAACCTTATCACCTTTACTAAACGCTCCGTCTTCATTAAGTTGTTTAATCGCCTGCATTGCCGCACCACTGGTATAACCAACAAACATACCCTCAGTTTTGGAAATTTCACGGGCGGTGTGCGCACTGTCCTCATCGGTAACCTTTATGAATTTATCTATGGAATCGAAATCGGTTGCAGTAGGAATCAAATTTTTACCTAGACCTTCAATTCGATAGGGATAAATTTCCTTGTCGTCAAACTCCCTGGTTTCGTGATACTTTTTCAATACCGAACCGTAGGCATCAACTCCTATGACCTTAACTTCTGGGTTTTGTTCCTTTAGATAATTTGCAATACCCGAAATTGTTCCACCAGTTCCACTACAGGCAACAAGGTGGGTTATTTGACCATTGGTTTGTTCCCAAATCTCTGGACCTGTGGTTTTATAGTGGGCGTCTAAATTTAATTGATTGAAATACTGGTTAATGTAAATTGAACCTTCAATTTCGCTATGCAGCTTTTTAGCAACCTCGTAATAAGATCTCGAATCATCTGCCTTAACGTGCGCTGGGCAGACATAGACCTTTGCTCCCATACTCTTGAGCATATCGATTTTATCGGGCGAAGATTTTGAACTTACTGCCAAAATGCACTCGTAGCCCTTAATGATACTTACCATGGCAATACTAAAACCGGTATTCCCAGAGGTAGTTTCAATAATCGTATCACCGGGATTTAAAATGCCCTGTCTCTCCGCTTCCTCAATAATATGTAATGCAATCCTGTCTTTAGAGGAATGACCAGGATTAAATGCTTCGACCTTTGCGTAAAAATCGCCATCAAAACCTTCGGTCATTTTATTCAATTTAACGAGAGGGGTTTTACCGATTAATTGTAAAACATTATCAAACGCTTGTATATCTTTTGCCATAAAAAACATTTTTCGACTCCTTCTGGATATCTTCAAAATACCGCCTAAAACCGTGCAAAAGTAAGGATTTTTTTTGAATTATTTGTTAATCCCCTCCAAGTCTAATAAAAAGGCAAACTCCTGGGCATCTTCCCGTAAGGCCTCAAATCTTCCAGAAGCTCCACCATGACCCGCATCCATATTAGTTACCAAAAAGAGCTTGTTTGTATCTTGTTTATAAGTTCTAAGCTTTGCCACCCATTTGGCAGGTTCCCAATACTGTACCTGGGAGTCGTGCAAACCTGTAGTAACTAGTAAATTTGGATAGGGTTGTTGCTTCACATTATCGTAAGGGGAATATGATTTCATGTAATTATAATACTCAACATCATTTGGGTTACCCCATTCATCATATTCACCCGTTGTTAAAGGAATTGAATCGTCTAACATGGTTGAAACAACATCCACAAACGGCACCGCGGCAATAGCTCCATTGTATAATTCAGGAGCCATGTTTATAACCGCTCCAATCAAAAGTCCTCCAGCACTTCCGCCCATGGCATAAAGATGATTAGGGGATGTATAATTATTGGCAATGAGATGCTTTGAGCAATCAATAAAATCTGTAAATGTGTTTTTCTTTTTAAGGAGTTTACCGTTTTCGTACCAGTTTCTACCCAAGTATTCACCTCCCCTTACGTGAGCTATTACGTAAATAAACCCTCGTTCTAATAGTGATAATCTAATTATGGAAAAATGCGGGTCAACGGTTGAACCGTAGCTTCCGTAGGCATATTGCAATAATGGTGCGTTCCCGTCTAGTTTTGTATCCTTACGCCTCACTAAAGACATTGGTATTTTAGTACCATCCTGAGCCGTTGCCCAGATTCTTTCGGAGGTATAGTTTTCAACATAGAAATTATCATCTAAAACCGTTTGGCGTTTTTTGATTTCACTTTCCTTGGTTCGCATATTGAAATCTATGACTGATGTTGGCGTAGTCATCGAATTATATCCATACCTTAATATTTCAGTATCAAAATCAACGTTTGTGCCCGTATTTACAGTGTAGGTTTCATTATCAAATTGAAGGTAATAATCTAGAGTATTGTCCCAGCGCATTACCCTTATTTGATTGAGGCCATTGCTGCGTTCGCTAATCACCAAGTAATCCTTAAAAATCTCAATGTCTTCCAACAAGGTGTTTTTACGGTGGGGAATCACATCTTCCCAATAGGCCATAGCGGTCTGATTTTCGGGAGTTTTCATGAGTTTAAAATTGGTCGCGCCATTCAAATTGGTTAGGATGTAAAAATGGCCATCAAAATGAGAAATGGAATACTCGAGACCTCTAATTCGTTTTTGAAACAATCTGAAAGCTTCTTTTGGCTTATCTGCCTCCAGGATATGAAATTCGTTGGTCAAGGTGCTATAACAGGCGATGACTATGAATTTTTTGGATTTTGTTCTATAAACGGCTACGCCAAATGTGTCGTCGTCTTCCTTAAAAACCAGCTTATCACTATTGGCATTATCCCCTATTTTATGTTTGTAAATCTGGTTAGCCCTTAGGGTTTGCTCATCTTTCTTAGTGTAGAACAGGGTACTGTTATCGTTCGCCCATGTTGAAGAACCTGTTGTGTTCTCTATAGCATCTGAAAACACCTCATTGGTTATCAAACTTTTCACCTGAAGCTTATATTGCCGTCTCCCCGAATAATCCGTTCCGAACGAAATCATAGTATTATCTGGGCTTACACTAAGGCCTACCAATTTAAAGTAGCTATGTCCCTCAGCCATCTTGTTACAGTCAAAGAGCAATTCCTCTCCAGCATTTAAACTCTCTTTTTTTCGGGTATAGATTGGATAGCCTTTGCCTTTTTCATATCGTACTATGTACCAATACCCGTTATACTTATAGGGAACCGAGGACTCGTCTTCTTTAATCCTAGCCTTCATTTCTGCGAAAAGCCGATTTTCAAAATCTTTGGTATGCGCCGTTTCTTGATGAAAATAATCATTTTCAGCATTGAGATGATCGATTACATTTTGGTCTTCTCTATTATTCAACCAAAAATATTGATCAATCCTCTGGTCGGCGTGCTTTTCTAATTTAGTTGGGATTTGCCTCGCAAGCGGGGCGGAATTTGTAATGCGCATTTTTCTTTTTAAGTGCTCGCAATTTAGTAATTTTACATTTATTTGATTAAAAGAAATGTTGTGAGATGATAGAGAACATAGGTTTAGACCTGCCAGTTGTTCAACCAGCGATTAAGCAACACAAATTTTCAAATGAACTCATTTTAAACTAATAAATTTCAATAGAAACAAATAAAAATAAATAAAACGATAGCATTATGTTTGGAGATATGATGGGAAAACTTAAGGAAACCCAAAAAAAAGTAGAGGAAACCAAAGCGCGAATGAATACCGTACTTTTAGATGAACAAAGTAACGATGGAAAATTAAAGGTAACGATAACCGCCAATAGGGAAATCAAATCCATTGATATGCATGACGATTTATTACAAGACAAGGAGATGCTTGAGGATTATCTCATTTTGACCTTAAATAAGGCAATAGAACGGGCCACCACCGTGAATGAGACAGAAGTTGGGGCAGTAGCTAAAGAGGGCATGCCTAATATTCCGGGGATGGATATGTTTAAGTGAGAACGTTTTAAGTTTCAGGCAATAAACAGCAGTAGTGAATATTGAGCCACCGGTGAAATTAAAATCTTGACTAATCAAGCCGTTGAAATTTTTAAATCTCTATGCAAATGCCTTTGCAACTTTGTATAGGCCATGCGATTGGTAGGAATGTCCATATATGGTAATCTAAGTCTATCAAAACTAAAATCACAGCTTTAAAAGCTATGCAAAACGTAATTTATGATTAACATAAAAAAAATCTTAATTGCCAACCGCGGGGAAATCGCATTACGAGTCATGCGTACCGCAAAAAAAATGGGCATTCAAACCGTTGCTGTTTATTCAGATATTGATAGACATTCGCCCCACGTAAAGTTTGCTGATGAAGCCGTTTTAATTGGGGAAGCGCCAAGCAGTACATCTTATCTCCTCGGACAAAAAATAATTGATGTTTCCAAATCATTACATGTAGATGCCATTCATCCCGGTTACGGATTTCTAAGTGAAAATGCGGATTTTGCAGAATTGTGTGAAACCAACGCTATCATTTTCATTGGTCCAAAGTCTAAAGCCATAAAAATAATGGGTAGCAAACTAGCTGCCAAAGAGGCCGTAAGTGCTTACGATATTCCGTTGGTTCCCGGTACGGAAGAAGCGATTACTGACATTCCCGAAGCTAAAAAAATCGCAAATGAGATTGGGTTTCCCATCTTAATTAAAGCTTCAGCTGGCGGTGGTGGCAAAGGGATGCGAATTGTTGAGAACGCAACTGAATTTGAATCACAAATGGATAGAGCCATCAGTGAGGCGGTCAACGCCTTTGGCGACGGCTCGGTTTTTATTGAAAAGTACGTTGGTAAGCCTCGGCATATTGAAATACAGGTAATGGCAGACAAGCATGGTAATATCATTCATCTATTTGAGCGTGAATGTAGTATCCAGCGTCGCCATCAAAAAGTGGTAGAGGAAGCGCCCTCAAGTGTGCTTACGCCGCAACTGCGACACGATATGGGCGAAGCAGCTGTTAAGGTTGCAAAGGCTTGCGATTACGTTGGCGCCGGAACCGTGGAGTTTCTTTTGGACGAAAATCACAACTTCTACTTTCTTGAAATGAATACCCGTTTACAAGTTGAGCATCCCGTAACAGAACTCATAACAGGAATTGACTTGGTTGAACTTCAAATTAAAGTCGCTCGAGGAGAAAAATTGCCAATCAAGCAATCTGATTTAAAAATTAATGGACATGCTTTAGAACTTCGGGTTTATGCTGAAGATCCCATCAATGATTTTTTACCCAGCGTTGGGAACCTTAAAACTTATAAAATTCCTGAAGGTAAAGGAATTCGTGTTGATAATGGCTTTGAGCAGGGCATGGACATCCCCATTTATTATGACCCAATGCTGGCAAAATTAGTCACTTACGGAAAAAACCGGGAAGAAGCTATTGAACTTATGATTGAGGCCATTGCCGATTATGAGGTTGAGGGTGTAGAAACAACTTTACCTTTCGGTACGTATGTTTGCAAGCATGAGGCTTTTAGGAGCGGGAATTTTGACACTCATTTTGTAAAAAACCATTACGCACCCGAAAATCTATTGAGACAACAAAAAACAGAAGCTAAAATTGCGGCGATGGTTGCGGTGAGAACATATATAGAAGAACAGAAGGTGTTGAGAGTCCCAGATTGAAGACATAGGAGTTTATTAAGCACGGTCTAAGCCCGGTATTTAGGAAATAATTACATGTCAAATCCCCTTACGAGTTGGCCTTTTAACTAAAAAAGGATAAAAATTGGCTACATCACAAAAGACGTAACCAATAGAGAACAGACACAAAGTAATAGAAAATAAGACATCGCAATTTTAAAGTATTAAAAAATTCCTGCGTGAAACCCTGCCTGCCGGCAGGCAGTTTTGTGCTTCCCATAGCCTCTTTATGAAACAGCTTTATATTAAGCTTTGTAGAATATTATGAAAATTAATAACAAACTAAAAGTATCGTAATAAATAGCCAAATCCTATGGCGTATTGACAACTTTGCGAGAACGAGACACAAATATGAAAAACCAAATAAAAACCCTAAACAACAAACTAGATCAAGCTAAACTCGGTGGTGGGCAGGCCCGAATAGACAAACAGCACGAAAAGAAAAAATTGACAGCACGAGAGCGGGTCAACTATCTACTGGATGAAGGCTCATTTGAGGAAATTGGTGCATTGGTTACCCATCGTACCAAAAGCTTTGGGATGGATAAACAGCTGTTTTACGGGGATGGCGTAGTTACTGGCTATGGAACCATTAGAGGCAGACTAGTTTACATATTTGCCCAGGATTTTACTGTGTTTGGTGGCTCACTCTCCGAAACCCACGCTGAAAAAATCTGTAAGGTGATGGATTTGGCAGTTAAGGTTGGTGCACCTATAATTGGTTTAAATGATTCCGGTGGGGCTAGAATTCAGGAGGGCGTTCGCTCATTGGGCGGTTATGCTGATATTTTTTATAGAAACGTAAGGGCATCAGGGGTAATACCACAGTTATCTGCGATTATGGGCCCCTGTGCCGGTGGCGCTGTTTATTCTCCAGCAATGACAGATTTTACCCTGATGGTTGAGAATACCAGCTATATGTTCGTCACAGGGCCAAACGTTGTTAAGACGGTAACCAATGAAAACGTAACTTCCGAAGAACTTGGAGGTGCCAGCACCCACTCCACAAAATCAGGCGTTGCACATAAAACATCAACCAATGATATTGAATGTCTGGAGGATTTAAAATCGTTATTTAGCTACCTTCCGCAGAATAACAAGGAGAAACCCTCTGTTATACCTTACAAGCTTGGAGAAGAACTAAGAGAGGAACTTTCTCAAATTATCCCTGATAATGCCAGTAAACCTTATGACATGCATTTGATTATTAATGGGATTATCGACCAAGATTCGTTTTACGAAATCCATAAAAACCACGCCGAGAATATTATTGTTGGCTTTGCCAGATTGGCAGGAAAAACCATTGGGATTATTGCCAACCAACCAATGTACCTAGCTGGCGTTTTAGATGTAAATAGCTCCAAAAAGGCTGCTCGGTTCGTTCGATTTTGTGATGCCTTCAATATACCGCTATTGGTGTTAGAGGATGTTCCTGGATTTTTACCGGGAACCGACCAAGAATGGAACGGTATTATTACCCATGGAGCCAAACTATTATATGCCTTTAGTGAAGCGACGGTACCCAGAGTTACAGTTATTACCCGTAAGGCTTACGGTGGAGCTTACGATGTTATGAACTCCAAACATATTGGCAGTGATATGAATTTTGCGTGGCCTAGTGCCGAAATCGCGGTTATGGGCGCAAAAGGTGCTGCGGAAATCATCTTTAAAAAAGAAATAAACTCAGCCGAAGATAAAGCATCCAAACTGAAAGAAAAGGAGGCAGAATATGCCGAACTCTTTGCAAATCCATACAGTGCTGCAGAACGAGGCTTTATTGATGAAGTTATACTACCGAAGCATACTAGACGAAAATTGATTAAAGCCTTTGCCATGCTCGAGAATAAGGAGGTGCTGAGACCAGACCGTAAACATGGTAATATACCGTTGTAATTTTAACCAGGTCCGTAATCTGTAAGCTGTTCATAGCTAGCTATAAATTACCATACTTGAGTAACGTAATTCCAGATAAAGCTCACGTCGTGATGTTTTACTTGGATGCAATAAGCAATTTCCTGGTTAAGTAATTAAATCGCCACCATAGCATAATGGCTGCCGAACTTAAGCCAGCTAAAAGCCCTAACCAAATACCAAAACTTCCGTAAAATTCTTCTTTACCTAAAAAATAACTAACCGGAAAACCTATTAACCAATAAGCTATAAATGTGATTACAGTAGGAATCTTAACGTCCTGAAGACCTCTAAGTGCACCTAAAACCACGACTTGAATACCATCACTAATTTGAAAAAATGCAGCAGCAATCATTAGCTTAGCCGCTATAGATACTACTTCTATATTATCCCTATAATTTAGAGCATCGTCAAAATCAACGTAAAGTTTAGGTAATTCGTTATAGAAAAGCGCGAAAACTGTAGCAAAACATATAGAAAATATAAATGCCAATAAAAATATCGAATGTGCTATGCGCCGTAATTCAAAATAATCATTCAGTCCCTTTTGGTTTCCGACTCTTACCATAGCGGCCACACTCAAGCCAACCGCGAACATAAAGGTGATTGAGGACAAATTGAGTGCTATTTGGTTAGCGGCTTGAGGATTTTTGCCTAAAAGCCCACTTAACCAAATTGCTGCGGTGAAAATTGCAACTTCAAAGAACATCTGCAAAGCACTTGGGGCGCCCAGACCAACAAGCTTTTTAATCATTGAATTGTTAATACGAAATACCTTAATATTCCTTAGATAATATTTTGACTTATTAGACATACCCAGAATCCACCATAAATGTATAACCATCACTACCCTTGAAATTAGGGTGCCGTAAGCCGCACCTACGATCCCTAATTCTGGAAAACCAAATTTTCCAAAAATCAAAACATAGTTCAATGCAACGTTCAGGATATTGCCCGAGAGAGCTGCATACATTGGAGATTTAGTCATGGAAAGTCCATCACTAAATTGTTTAAAAGCTTGAAAACAAATTAATGGTATTAATGAAAGTGAAACTAAGTCTAAATACGGCATAGTAAGTGCCACGACTTCTTGAGGTTGTTTCATTAAAGAAAGCACAGGTTTGGACAAAAAAACAAGAATAAACAGCAACACGCCAAGTACCGTACATAGAAACAAGCCATGTTTAAATGTAGATTTTCCCGCTTCAAAGTTCTTTGACGTATCAGCTTCTGCCATTAAAGGGGTTATCGCAGTAGAAAATCCTATCCCGAGAGACATGGCGATAAAAATGAAACTATTACCCAATGACACGGCTGCCAACTCGGCTGTACCCAACTGGCCCACCATAACATTATCAACAAAACCAACCAACGTATGGCCTAACATACCAAGTATCACTGGATAGGCCAATTTAAGATTGTAGGCAAATTCCCTTGTATAATTTTTTAAAAGCAAGTTCCAAAATTAAGTGGGCAAATGTAATCTATTAAGTATTACAGGCATAAATATAAAGCCATACTTACAGGTTTTATTAAAAATTTATTGAGATAATAATTATCTGAAAAAGAAACATATAAATCTGAAATTCAAACCCCTCAAGTGCATTTTTACGTTACTTTTACATTTTAGGATTTAATTGTAGTAGGTTAAATCCTATTGAAGAAACTTTTTTAGCTTTTCATTTAGAGGGATAAATTGTTTAACTGTTAGAAAATGTTTCTAATAAAAGAGGCTTCGGCCTCTTTTTTAGTTTAGCGTAACTTCAATTAGTATTCTGAAACGTGCCCCCAGTTCTCCCCGGTTTTTATTCGATAAAGCTGCATTTCAGATATACCAAATTGCTTAGCTATCATTTTGAGTCTTGTGCGTCTATTTGGGTCGTTTATTTTTCTTTTAATAAGCTTTACCTTAGTTTCTGTTAATTTTGAGTAGGTAATCAACGGCTTTCTATTTACATACTCTGGATTAGAAAATTGATGGATTTCTTTTTCCCGTTTTGTTGCCCATTTAAGGTTTTCAACTCTATTATTTGTTTTATCATAATCTAGGTGAATTACAAACTCACCATCGCCTTGCTCAAGAAAATGCTGAGCAACCAGCTTGTGGACGTAACGGCTGGTCTGTTTTCCGTTTTTCTTTTGTTTAACGGGTAGATTTTGATATCCATTTATATAATATCTCTTTACCAAAAAAGGCTTGCTCTCCTTGCAATTAATGAGTCTCCCGTAGTTGGAGATTTTGTAGTGCTCATTATCGGCAATTTTTTCGTCAAACTCGATTATTTTCCACTCTTCTTTGTAATAATCTCTAATCATGTTACAAGTATTTTTTGGTGTTAAGGATTAATTATTCAATTTCATAAACGCTTCGAAAAAAATTTAGCTAAATAGCGTCTCCATTTCTTTAAAACTATTTGCCATACTATTGGTATCGGGGCAGAACATCATTAAAACGAAAAGTTATTTGTCTCTTCTAACGCCTTCCTATATTCTGCAATGACCTGTTCAACTATTTGAGCCGCTGGTTCTATATTATGGATAAGACCAGAAACCTGACCAATTTCCAATTCCCCTTCGTCCATATCTCCTTCAAACATACCACGCTTCGCTCTTGCTCGCCCAAGGTGTTTTTTAAGCTCCTCTACCGTTGCGCCTTTTTTATATAATTCTTGCACATCGCTATAAAATTTATTTTTAATTAATCTCACCGGTGCAAGCTCTTTTAGGGTGAGTTGGGTCTGCCCTTCTTTAGCATCTACAACAGCTTGTTTAAAATGCGTGTGGGCAGAGGACTCTATACTTGCAGCGAAACGGCTACCAATTTGCACGGCCTCAGCTCCTAAGACCATAACTGCTAACATGCTTCTGCCCGTGGCGATACCGCCTGCGGCAATTAATGGGATTTTTAAATGTTCTTTTACCATTGGCACAAGGGTTAAGGTGGTTGTCTCCTCACGCCCATTATGTCCACCAGCTTCAAAACCTTCTGCAACAATAGCATCAACTCCTGTGGCCTCGGCTTTTAGAGCAAACTTAACGCTACTTACAACGTGCACAACGGTCACACCTCTCGCTTTCAACCAGGAAGTCCAAGTTTTAGGATTTCCAGCAGATGTAAAAACAATACTAACTCCTTCATCTACAATAATATCCATGATTTTTTCAATATCAGGATAGAGCATCGGCACATTAACTCCAAAGGGTTTTTTTGTGGCTTTTTTGCATTTCTGGATATGCTCCCTTAACACCTCAGGGTACATTGAACCGGCTCCAATAAGCCCCAAAATACCAGCATTACTTGCTGCCGAAGCCAAGCGCCAGCCACTGTTCCAAATCATGCCAGCTTGGATTATTGGATATTTGATTCCAAAAAGTTGCGTAATTCTATTAGACATTAATTTTTTAAAAGTTTAAAGGTACCAGAATCTGCTCCAGATCTGAAAGTTAAGATATAAAGACCTTTAGCAAAGTCTGAAATATCCACATTTGTTAAATGTTGATGTAAAGTGAGATTCAGCACAGTTTTCCCAGTGACATCCAGAATAGATAGCTGAGTTTCCTTTTTGGATGGCATTTGAATGCTAAAGGACGTATCAACAGGATTCGGAACTATCTTAAGCTTTACTACATCCTGTTCTTGGGTCGAAAGACCAATATTTAAAGCCTGTGCTAAATCTGGAATACCAAATCCCAAAAAGAAATCAGGTGTAGTAAATTGTGATGCCGAAGCGCGAACGTATTGTTTAATTTCCTCATTGGTAGCATTGGGCAAAGCCTGCCAGAGGGAAGCCAAACCACCCGACAAAATAGGTGAACTAAAGGAGGTTCCATTTTTATTTATAATTGAATTTGAATCATCCACAACCGTAGAACCCAAACCCTGGGCAACCACATCTGGTTTTTGTGTGGCCTGTGCACTACTGCCTTGAGAACTAAAACTGGCATAACTACCGTTGGCATCTACAGCGCCAATGCTAAAAACGCCAGTACCATCAGCAGGTGCTCCAACGCCAACGCTATCGGAATTCCCAGCAGAGGTCACAACCAATATTCCCTTTTCATTGGCTATGTTGGCACCCCTTGTGATAAAGGTAGAGTTGCCATCTAAATCCTCCGGGGTATGACTGTAGTTGGGATTACTATTTGAATAGTCCCTATATCCCAAAGATGTATTTACAATATCAACGCCTAAGCTATCGGCTCTTTCAACAGCTTCAACCCAGTAACTTTCCTCAACAGGGGTTTCACTGGCGACGTCCTCTGTTCTATATAAAATGTATGAAGCATCTGGTGCAGTACCAACAAATTCATCTTGGATGAATCCTGCCATGGTACTTAAAACCATAGTGCCGTGATCATTTCCCTCAAACGCAAAAATTTCGTCGGTTCCGTTTACAAAATCATAGCCCCCTAGTACGTCCCCGTTCTCCCGCAAACGTTGAAATGCGTCCATAGTATTAACCTTTGGAAAGCCAGAATCCATAACCGCTATGATTATTCCCTCGCCGGTAAAATCATTGAGGTGTAACTCATCAACACCAATCATTTCAACCTGATTTTGGGTATTGCCATAATTGAATGGGATGTCGTTATTCTCAATAGAAAATTTATCATTTTTTTCATCAATCCGACCAATATCGCTCAGATTTTTATTTGCAAATTCAATGTAGTCTATAAAACTAAATAGGTCTATTAAGGTATTAATGGTTGATTGCTCTCCCCTTACATGTACAGCATTGAGCCATTTTGATTTAGCCATGACAGAAATGCCTTCGGCACTCTTAATTTCAGAAATATAGGTTTCGTTTACCGGTACATCCCTAAAGTCGATAGGGATGTTTTTTCTATGCTTTCTATCAATTGATGCTTGACTTAAAATAGTGTTTGGATTGTTTAAAGAAGCTTCAACATTTTCCTTATCCAAGAAGTAAACCCAGGCATCTTCTTGGGCGTTCAGGTTAAATGTGAATCCGAGACAGAATATAATTAAAAATTTATTCAAAGCATTTTCTTTAAAGAGACTATAAATTTATGAAATAACCCCCGAACCCACTAATTCGTCGCCAATGTACCAAGCAACAAACTGTCCTTCAGCTATGGCAAATTGATGGCTTTGGAACTCAACGTACATACCACCGTTTGTTTTGTACAAGGTTGCGTTTTCTAAAGGTTGTCGGTATCTAATACGCGCCATAACCTTCATGCTTTCATCTATTTTCAATTCTAAATCATTACGCACCCAATGCAAGTCATCTTCATTTACAAAAAGCACCTTTCTTTTAAGCCCTGGGTGTGAATGCCCTTGACCCGTGTAGATGACGTTTTCATCTACATCGGTCTCTAATACAAATAAGGGCTCGGGTGTGCCCCCAACTGCAAGGCCCTTTCTCTGTCCTTTAGTAAAATAGTGGGCACCGTGGTGTTTGCCCACAATTTTACCCTCTGAAATAGTATAAATCGGCTTTTTTGCGTAAAATGAAAGTTCCTCAGTTTTATTCCTAAACGTTGAGGCCGGCTCTATATACTTTTGATTTTCTTTAGGGATTTCTACGATAACACCCTCTTTAGGCTTCAATTTTTGCTGAAGAAACTCTGGTAGCCTAACTTTACCAATAAAACACAAGCCCTGAGAATCTTTTTTATCTGCCGTGATCAAACCTTGGGATTTGGCAATCTCCCTAACTTGGGGCTTGGTTAATTCACCAATAGGAAACAAAGCCTTAGCAAGTTGTTTTTGCGATAATTGACATAAAAAGTAGGACTGATCTTTATTGGTATCTATGCCAGAAAGTAATTGATATTTGGTTTCCCCCTTCAAGTTTAATTGTCCCTTACGGCAATAATGACCCGTAGCAACATAATCTGCACCGAGATTGAGGGCGATGTCCATAAAAACATCGAATTTTATCTCGCGATTGCAGAGCACGTCAGGATTTGGGGTTCGGCCGTTTTTATATTCATTGAACATATAGTCAACTATACGTTCTTTGTATTGTGCGCTAAGATCAACGGTTTGAAAAGGGATGCTAAGTCTATCGGCAACCAACATTGCATCATTACTATCATCTAACCAAGGGCACTCATCTGAAATCGTCACACTGTCATCGTGCCAATTTTTCATAAATAGACCGATAACCTCGTAGCCCTGTTTTTTTAACAAATAAGCTGCAACGCTTGAATCGACTCCTCCAGAAAGTCCTACAATGACGGTTTTGTTTTTCATGTAATCTTTATCGGTAAGTTTATTGGATACTTACACCTTATCGTTGTAAGCTTTGCAAATTTAATGAAATCTGAGTTTTGCAGGAAATAAGGTCAATGCGTGGGAGATTATGACCCAATGATAGTATGGCTAAGTATCGAAGTTTGCATTTTGTAAGACGTGTTTACAGAAGCGTATCCAACAAATACCCAACCTACGAAACATTAAAATTATCACTTAACTAATTTTTATTTGGGTTTTTAGAACGTCTTGTATGGTCTTTGGTTTTAACTAACTTCCCATTTTTATAATAGTTCCATACACCATGTTTTCTATCGCGTTGATATACGCCCTCTGCAATCAACTCACCAGTAGTATCATAATATTTGGCTTTACCGTGCAGTTCATCATCTTCAAAGTTGAATGATTTTAAAAGCGTACCGTCTTGGGAGTAGATAAGATTCGCGCCATTTAACTTTCCATTTTTATAATGGGATATTTCAGCGACTTGCCCATTGGGATAGTAAATTGTTTTTTTACCTTCTAAATTACCTCGTTCATTATAGTATTCTTTTGACATTACGGCATTAGACTTATTATGGTAAAATATCCACTCCCCAACATAGTTTTTACCATCCATTTTACCTTCACTTATAAGCTTACCCGTAGAGGCGAAAAACTTTACGTCTGCTTCATCATTGTTCGCATTGAACTCTTTAGTGGCGCTCAACACACTTTTACCGTTCTTTAACTTATAATATTTAAATGACCCAATCTCTTTACCATGACTAAACTGTCCTTCATATCGTGGCTGATTGGTGTTTTTAAAGTTTTTTTTCCATATTCCATGCCGTTTATCGTGGGAATCATATCCGTTAACGATGCTTTGTGCGTATATACTTAAAGTTAAAGTATATATAAAAAAGAGAACAGCGATCAATTTTTGTTTAATCATTTTATAGCTTTGCTTGACAGACTAATGAATTATTAATATTAATGTTTCACAAAAAAACTCAAAAAAATGAAATTTATTTCGAAAACAATTAAATTATTGCCATTCTTATTTGTGGTGTTTGCTTTTAATGCGTGTAGTGATGACGATGATGATACGCCACCAATTGTCTCAGATCCAGACATTGTTGATATAGCTGCATCAAACGCAGAACTAACTACACTAGTCACTGCTTTGGAACTTGCTGAAGGGGATTTAGACGAATTATTACGGGATTCAGGACCATTTACCGTATTGGCTCCTACCAACCAAGCTTTTGATAATTTCTTAAATGGTACGGCGATAACAGATGTACCGTCTGATGAACTTGCACAACTTTTATTAAACCACGTTATTTCAGCTGATTTAACTGCTGCGGATTTATCTGCAGCATCTAGTCCCTATGCAAGTACAAACGCTGATGGCGCTGGTGGAGAAAATTTAAGTATTTATTTTGATACTTCAAATGGTGTTAGGTTTAACGATGTGTCTTCAGTAATTGATGGTGGTGCTGATATTGATGCTTCAAATGGTACCATCCATATTGTTGATGCTGTGATTACCTTACCGAACATTGTTGATCATGCAACGGCGAATGACGGATTAACAGATTTAGTTGGCGCCTTGACAGCTGGTGGAAATACAGCTTTTACTGATTTGCTATCGAACGAAATGATGGAATTTACAGTATTCGCTCCAGATAACGACGCCTTTGCTGCTTATACTGTTGACCCAAATACAGTTGAAAATGTATTATCAAATCACGTTATTGTTGGTGCTACTGCGATATCTACTGGATTAAGTTCTAGTTATCAAGAGACTGCTGCTACCAACGCAGATGACGATGCTCTGAGTTTATATATTGATGTTGATTCTACAGATGACGTTGTTCTTAATGGCATTTCAACTGTAACAACTGCTGATATTGTAGCAACAAATGGTGTTATACACGTCGTTGATGAGGTTATTGAATTGCCTACGGTAGTTACACATGCAGCAGCTAATCCTGCATTTAGTACTTTGGTTACAGCATTAACTGACTTAACACCAAATACAGACTATGTTGGTATCTTAAGCGCTAACGATGCGGATAATGATGATTCACCATTTACTGTATTTGCACCAACTAATGATGCATTTGGTGATTTATTAACGGATTTAGGTTTAAGTAGCGCTACAGAAATTGATACAGCTACCTTGAATGCGACTTTACAGTTGCATGTTATAACTGACAGCAATGTACGTGCAGAAGACTTAGCCAGTTTAGACGGACAATCAGTTGGAACCTTTGGAGGTGGTAACATTACCATTGATGCTAATACACCAGCTATTATAGACCCAGATGGAGGTTCAAACCCAATTATTGTAACAGACGTTCAAGCCGTAAATGGAGTTGTTCACGCTGTAAGTAGAGTAATTAGGGATTTACCAGAATAATTAATTTCACATACATAATTATATACCTTCGAGAAATCGAAGGTATTTTTTTTGCGCTCCTCAGAAAATAAAACTTAACTTCAAATAGCTGTTTTGTATAAGCCTGATTAAACCAATACATTATATTAATAACATTACTATGTTGCTTTTAAGAATACTTAAATTGAATCTAAGTAGTAGTAACCTTAAAGATTGTTACTTGTTTTTATTCATTTAATAGGATTGTAAACCGTGAATTAAGAACATTAATAAAATGCTGAAGGCATAAACCAGTAATCACATATCTTTGGACATTTCAATAGGTACTACCCTCAAGCTTATATCCTCAATTTTAGTAATTTGACCACTCTAGCTAAAACTCTATTTTACAATGATACTGTACATGCAGAAAAAACCCTTTTCTAATTGAAAAGGGTTTTTAATTTCTAGTTGTTTTCTTGCTTACGTTTTACTTTTTGCGTTTCTGTTGCATCGCTTTCTGCTGCTCTGCCTGCTCCATCATTTCGGCCATTTTCTTCTGGAAACGGTTCTGTTTTTTCGGTTTCTTTTTATTGACCTGGATTTGCGCGTGAATCTTATCCTCATCCAAAATGAAATTTTTAATAACCAGCATGATACCGATACTAATCAAGTTTGATATAAAGTAATACAAACTCAAGCCCGATGCGTACTGGTTAAAGAACACCAGCATCAGCAGTGGTGAAAAGTAAATCATATACTTCATCATCTTGGCCATATCCGGCATACCCTCTTGGGTGGGTTGTGACATGGCTTGTTGTCCCGTGGTCATTTTCATATAAAAGAAAATAGCAACGGCAGCCAATATTGGAAATCCACTCACATGATCACCGTAAAACGGTATTGTAAATGGCAGCTCGGCAATAACATCGTAAGAAGATAAATCATCTGCCCACAGAAAGCTTTTTTGGCGCAAAGCAAAAGCGGTAGGGAAAAACATAAACAGCGCGTAAAACACCGGTAGTTGGATTAAACCAGGCAAACAACCCGCCAAGGGGCTAGCACCTGCCTTGTTTTGTAATGCCATGGTTTCCTGCTGTGCCTTAAGTTTGTTGTCCTTATGCTTTTCCCTAATGGCATCCAGCTCTGGTTTTAAAACCTTCATTTTTGCTTGGGACAAAAATTGTTTGTACTGTACAAATGACATTAAAAGTTTAATCAAAATCGTCATGACGATAATGGCAATACCGTAAGGCAGGAAACCGCTCAAAAAGCCAAACAGAGGAATAAACAACGCCTTATTGATCCATCCAAAAATACCCCAACCAAAAGGGATGCTCTCCTCTAAGTCGTAATCATACTGCTTTAGAATCTTACTATCGGTAGGGCCAAAATACAATTGAAAGTTATTATCGGCATCCCCATTGTTGAACGCCAACGGCAATTTGGAAGCGAACTCTTTTGTGAAAATAGAATCCACTTCCTCATCCTCAACTAAATCTGTAGTACTAATCGTAGCTTTACCTAAAGGCTTTTCTGCTACCAAAATAGAACTAAAAAAGTGTTGGCGGTAAGATAACCAACGGGCGTCTTCAATCGCCTCTTCCTCATAACCAGACTGATTGAGTTTACTAACCTTATCACCTTCGTGCATATAGGTTAGTCTGGTGTAACGGTTTTCGTAGGTGATACTCTGGTCGTGCCTATAGGTCTTTAGTTTCCAGTCTAGATTTACCTCCTGGGAGCTGTTTACAACCGCTCCCAAGCCTTCTGAACTGATGGAAAAATCCATCATATAATCGTCTGGGCTTAACTCGTAACGATATTCCAAAAATTGGTTTGAAGATGCTTTAAGCTTCATGGAAACGACCGTATTATCGCCGTTTTTAGTAACGGTAGGCTCAAAATAAAGGTCTTTGGTATTTAAAATTCTATTATCCTGTGTGGCGAAATTAATGTTGAAATATTCATTACCTTCTTCAATTAAATTGATTGGAACAGAATCATAATCCACAAATTTTTTCAACTTCACCTCTGAAAGAAAACCACCCTTATTACTAAACTTTAAAGCCAATACATCTGTTTCAACCGTGGTTTCCCCATCTATTGCCGAAGGTAAGGTGGCAGAATAGGTAAAGGCCCCTAACTTATTCCTTAAACTTTCAAGTTGTGAGGAGTCTGTAATATTTCTGCTGGAAGAAAATTCAGCATCAACGGTTTTAGGTTCTGCGGTTTCCTTTTCCTTTACAGCCTTTTCCTGCTCTGCTAGCTGTTCCTGTTTTTCCTGTTCAGCTAATTCTTCTGGGGTAGGTTGATTTCGCCACATCATGAAAATGAGGATAGCAAAAATCAATATAAAACCAATTACCGACTTTGAGTCTAATTTATTTTCTTCCATATATATTTAGTGTGATTTCCAAGCAAAGGTGCTTTAGAATTACTTTAAACCATAATTGCGATTTGGTTACCAAAAAGTAATCCAAGCCAAAGTTTTGTGCCATACTGGCACGGTTAGTTTTTTGTTTTATAATCTAAGGCTGCTTTTACGAAAGCTACGAACAACGGGTGCGGATTTGCTACGGTGCTCTTGTATTCGGGATGGTATTGCACACCTACAAACCAATTATGGCTGGGTATCTCTACAATTTCAACAAGTTTTGTTTCTGGATTAACACCCGTGGCAAGCATGCCTGCATCCTCAATTCTTGTTTTATAATTATTGTTGAATTCGTAGCGGTGTCTGTGACGTTCTTTAATAATCGATTGATTATACACCTCGTGAGCTATACTATCCTCGGTAATCTCACAATCCCAAGCACCAAGTCGCATTGTTCCTCCCTTATCGATTACCGTCTTCTGTGATTCCATTAAATCAATAACAGGATTTTTGGTCCGTTCTTCAATTTCAGTTGAATTGGCATCCTCAATATTAAGCACGTTACGAGCATATTCTATGACAGCCATTTGCATACCTAGACAAATGCCCAAAAAAGGGATATTGTTTTCCCGCACAAACCTTACGGCCTCTATCTTACCTTCAATACCGCGTTCTCCAAAACCAGGAGCAACCAAAACGGCGTTGAGATGTCCCAGTTTGTCATTGGCATTTGATGTATTAATATATTCGGAGTGAATGCTCTCAACATTTACCCTAACCTCATTTGCAGCTCCTGCATGCACAAATGCCTCTAAAATTGATTTATAGGAATCTTGTAGCTCAACGTACTTACCAATTAAACCAACTGTAATTTCTACCTTTGGATTTTTGTGGCGCTCCAAAAACTCATTCCATTGGGTAAGGTCGGGATTTGAATTTTCGAGGGAAAGCTTCCTCAGTACAACCTTGTCCAAACCTTGCTCTAGCATTAAATTGGGAACGTCATAAATAGTCGAAGCATCGATGGATTGTATGACCGCTTCCCGCCTCACGTTACAAAATTTTGCTAATTTGTCCCTGAGGTCTTCCGGTAATTCGTGTTCAGTACGGCAAACCAAAATGTCGGCCATGACCCCACTTTCCATCAATGTTTTTACACTATGTTGGGTAGGTTTGGTCTTGAGCTCACCGGCCGCTGATAGAAAGGGAATCAAGGTAAGGTGAATTACGATGGCATTATTTTCGCCCAAATCCCATTTTAATTGTCTAACCGCTTCAATATATGGCAGTGATTCTATATCCCCGACAGTACCACCAATTTCGGTAATTACAATATCATATTCTCCAGAATTGCCCAGAATTTGTATTCGCCTTTTAATCTCATTGGTAATATGCGGAATGACCTGAACGGTTTTTCCAAGAAATTCTCCCCTTCGCTCCTTTTCTATGACGCTTTGGTAAATTCTGCCAGTGGTTACATTGTTTGATTGACTTGTGGCCACGTTCAAAAAGCGTTCGTAATGGCCTAAATCCAAATCTGTTTCTGCACCATCATCTGTTACGTAGCACTCACCGTGCTCGTAGGGATTTAAGGTGCCGGGATCAACATTTATATAGGGATCTAATTTTTGAATTGTGGTGCGGTAACCCTGTGCTTGAAGAAGTTTCGCGAGCGAAGCGGCAATAATACCTTTACCCAGTGAGGAAGTAACACCTCCAGTTACAAAAATATACTTTGTGCTTGCCATAATGCGTCTTTAAACGCAGGCAAAATTACAAAATAAAACTAGGAAAATTAGAAGTATTGGCGATAAGAAAATGAAAGTAAAGTGTAATGACTTATGCCCTTAGGATTTTAGTGATTTTAATTATGAAAATAAGATATGGTTAAAGGTTGGAACGTTCAGGATTTAGAATACAACGGTATCACTTTGAACAAATTCCTTGGCGCTATTGCGAATCAAATCTATTTGTTTACGATACAATTGATACAAATTATCTGTGACCGTAGGGTGTTTTAAGACCTTATATAGATTTTCGAGATACTTCTCGTCAATTGATAAACTCGATGATATTAAGCTTTCCTCTCTCCTTGACAAAAATAAAAACTTTATATCGGATAAAAGGTGATGTATTTTGATATCTAAACCTGAATAGGAAACTGGAGGAACTTTCATCTCCTCCAAATATTGCAGCACCTTTAATATAAAATCGGTGGTAGCTTCCTTTCTAAACTCCAACCATTGGTAAAGACTTTGATTAACAGTCTTATTCATTAAATGCTCGTAGCTTGCCTCAGCTTTTAAACTAGCTATTAGGATTTCCTGAAGAGTTTCTGAACCGACTTGGTATTTTATACTTGTTCTCATATTTTTTGGGATTGTCGATTTCTAAAACGTCACGGAATAAATATTTCAGCACAACAAACCCAAAAACACCCAACAATATTCCTATAGCAATTTCAAACATCTTTTATAAATTTTTAATAGCTTAACAAAATTGGGCTATTAATTTATGTCAAACGTGCTTTTTCAGTGTTTTAGTTAACCCTCATTTAATAAAAGCATGTTAAAAGGTTTGATTTGGCGTAATCTCCACTTAAATATCAATTTAAGATTTTGATTTTCATTAATTTAAAATTATCCTTGTTAAAATAGTTTAAAACATTAATTGATATTTTATTTGTTTGAAAACAATCATAGGTTTTCAAATTAATGTTGGTATTTAACAAGCCATATTAAGCCATAACGGATGCAATCTATTGTAACGCTCTTAACCCATTATTCTGATTTATCTGGAGCTGGTATGCTGGCATGAAAATCTGTAGCGATTTTAGCTGAAAACTGTTCCAGAAGCTGAAGGATACGTTCACTGGAGTTTGATGCGACTATCAAACCAATATGCCAAGCTTTATCCATACGCCAAACAATTTCCGGTTCGTTAAAACCAGATGTGTCTGGATGTTCTTGCCTTGACAGGGAAACCACAATACCCGCATACTGGTTTTTTAATTTGGGCAGCTCATAATTAACATCCTTAAGCTCAGCCGATTCAATTCTCGCCCACTCTTTCCAAAGGTTCACACCAGATGCGGCTTCAACCATTTCAGCAAGGTTGGCACCACCAACACGGGATGATGTTTCCAAAAAGAATAATTCTCCCGTAGCCTTAGATTTTATAAACTCCGTGTGGGACGCCCCAAATTGCATACCGAAGGCCTTCATGACATCTGCATTCATCTTCTTTATCGCTTTCTCTTCGTCTGAACCGACCTCACAAGAGCACGAACGGAAAATACCACCGCCATGTGCGACCTCAAAGGGTGTGTCTAGATATTTACTAACTCTTGAAAATACGACCTTACCATTATTGTTTAATCCATCAACGTGATAGACATCTCCGGGAGCAAATTTTTCAACTAAATAATTATCCCTTTCATCCTCGAGTACATCAATAATTTGCCAAAGCTCTTCCTTACTATGAACCTTTTTTATCCCCGTGGCTGAAGCCTCCATTCTTGGTTTTAGAAGCCATGGTGGTTGAATTTTATCTATGTAATCATTTATGTCGTTATCGTTAAATAAAGCCGTGAACGCGGGCACATTCACCCCTTCCCTTTCAGCTTTGAGCCTCATGGCGAGCTTATCCCTAAAATAGTGTGCGGTTGTCCTGCCCATTCCCGGTACTCGAAAATGTTCACGAAGTAGGGCTACTTTTTCAACATCAAAATCATCTAGTGCCGTAAACCGGTCGAACTTAGTTGTTCTAAATTGATAGGCTATACCTCTGATTACATCATCGTGGTTCCAGTTCTCAATATAAAATACCTCTTTTATACACTCCCAAGGCCAAGGCTCATTTTCAAGACTCTTTTTAGTTAATAAATATACATTATTGCCCTCGTCATGACATCCTCTTAAAAAGTCAATGCCTTTAAAGTAGGTTGATATACATAGAAAATTTTTTGGTTGATTTGACATATTTGAATATTTAAAATGAAAGTTTTATAATTTTTGCCTTACTAGATACTAAAGTTACATAGAATAAGTATGAATTCTTGATTGAACTATAAGTTTAATTTTATTGAACACTAATGGTTTTTATTGTTTTGTATAAACAACAGTCATATCCTCCATTATTTCAATAGAGCCATCATCGCTCTGGGCAGAGAACCCTTCTGGCAAAAAATAAGACAGTTCATCATCGGTTCGGGTCATTTCAATTTGTTCATCAAAGTCGTCAAAGGAAAATGTGACAATATTTTGATTAATGCTCCAAGTACCACTTGATGTACGATTATCTTCCTCGCAATTAATGGTGTAATCAAAACTATCTATAGTGCCGGTTTCAACTTCAACCACAATCTCTGCGAAGGATGTTGAGATGATTGAAGCTGTTCCATTTACATTGAAAACTAAGGTTTCATTGTTGTAACAGTCCATTTCCTCTAGAATATTTGTAGTCGCAGTACCATTATTGTCTAAGTCTAGACCACCATCAATATTCCAAGCGGTAAGCAGCCATGTGCCGGGTATTGTAAAATCTATTTGACCATTAGTGCAGTTGCCTAATTGATTAATTGCTGTTTGAATACTACCATTATCGTCCCCACAGACCGTAATTTTATTTTGAAGTGCCAATTCGTAGGCTTTGCATAATTGGGAAACATTTTCTTCAGTTGAACCATTAAAAGCTATTTGTACCACACTCGCGGCGACCGTGGCTGCTTCGCAATCGTCTTGTATCACCGGGCAATTACCCAAAGTATTGAGGGTAGCCTGTAAAGTTCCTTCGGCATCGCCGCAGGCCAGTATTTCAGCTTCCAAAGCAGTTTTATAGGCGGTACACAATTGGGAATAATTGTCACTATTAGCCTCCACAAAATTTAATCCTGCGTTAATGGCTGCCTGAGATGAGCCTACACAGTTATTATTTTGGTCGTCGAAAAAGTCCTCATCGAGCGGCTCATTCTCGCACTTCACTGCTGTAAATAACGTAACAACCATTAAAGCGGCGAATATTTTTTTTAAGAACACCTGTAAGTTCATGATAATTAAGATATTTAGCTAACAAACATACTGATTTATACTAAACAAATTTTTTAGGTACACGAAACAACAATACGATACCAATCACAAAGAAAATAACTAAAAACAAAATGGCGTTTCGCATGCTCCCGGTAATTTGATCAATGGTGGCAAAAATCCCCATACCGATAACGATGCCAATTTTTTCCGCGACGTCAAAAAAGCTAAAATACGATGTGGTGTCTTCAGTTTCCGGCAAAAATTTAGAATATGTAGAGCGGGCCAAACTCTGTATGCCTCCCATAACAAATCCTACAATTGAGGCTGCTGCATAAAACTGTATGGGCGTTACCATAAAATAGGCATAAACGCATAAGGACATCCATATAAAATTAATAAAGATCAACGTCCTGATATTTCCAAATTTAGAAGAAGCCCTTGAGGTTAGCCAAGCGCCTAAAACCGCTACAAGTTGTATGAGTAAAATACTTCCAATCAATCCCTGCGTTTTCGCATCGTCATCACCCCAGGCAATTTCCTCCTCACCAAAATAAACAGCAATCAACATAATGGTTTGAACAGCCATACTGAAAACAAAAAATGCCCATAAATATCGTTTTAGTCCTAAATTTGATTGAAGCTGAATCCAAACTTGTTTAAGTTCCATTAACCCGTTGAAAACAACATCCTTGGTTACCTTTTTACCTTTGGAAATTCCTGCGGGTAACACCCCGAAGGTATATTGGCTAAATAGTATCCACCATAGACCTACCATAACAAAAGAATACCGCATCATTTGCATTTTGCCTTCGCCTGTCTCTTGACTCATTACCATTATCAAATTAATGATCAATAAAATAACACTTCCCACATAGCCCCAACTAAATCCTTTAGCGCTTATACTATCCTGTTGTTCTGGATAGGCGATATCAGGCAAATAGGAATTATAAAACACCAAACTGCCCCAGTAACCGAGCAATCCCATAAGATAAAACAATAAACTCAAGTAAATTCTATCTAAACTAAACCAAAATAAGCCTATACAACCCAAACCTCCCATATAGCAGAAAAATTTCATGAAGGCTTTTTTATTACCGACATAGTCTGCTATACCTGAAAGTATAGGTGAGGTTAAAGTGACTATAAAAAAGGTAAATGCGGTTAAGTAAGTTATAAGCGCTGTACTTTTGAAAACCATACCGAAAGCCAGAACATTTTTTTCTACGGCATCTGGGAATAGCTTAGAATAAAATAGGGGGAATATGGACGAAGCAATGGTAAGTGTATATACAGAATTTGCCCAATCATAAAAGGCCCAAGCGTTAAGCAGTTTTTTACTTCCTTTTTTCAGCTGGTTCATCATTTAGATATTAGGGATGAGGGAATAGGTATAAAACGACATTTGAAAACCACAAATTTAAAAAGCCGCTCAATATCTGAACGGCTTGTAATTTACTATTTATTTGCGAAGTTTTTTAAAACGATTTAAAATTTACCCAATGGCCTAAAGGATGTCACTCCAAATTTCCTTGCTTCGGCTTTGGCCTTGGTCGCAAGTTTCTGCAATTGGTTAATCCTAGAATCACTTGATGGATGGGTACTCAAAAATTCCGGTGGCGCCTGGCCTCCACTTGCAGCTTTCATACGTTTCCAAAGCTCAGAAGCCTCTTCTGGGTTATAGCCTGCTATGGCCATGAGGTAAATCCCAATTTCGTCTGCCTGCCTTTCGTGTTTTCTACTAAAAGGTAACATCACACCAACTTGGGATCCAATACCGTAAGCTTGATTAAATAATTGTCTTTTCTGCGGGTCACTTATAGCGACATTACCCGCAACAGCTCCTATTTGCTGCAACATACCGGTACTCATTCGTTGTTGACCGTGATTTGCCAGTGCGTGGGCAACCTCATGCCCCATAATTGCAGCAATGGCGGTCTCATTTTGGGCTACAGGTAGAATACCCGTATAAAACACAATCTTACCTCCTGGCATACACCATGCATTAATCGATTCATCCCTTACTAGATTATATTCCCATTTATAGTCCTCCAAATACTCTGTAAAACCTCTAGAATTGAGATACTTTTCTGCCGCAACTGCAATTCTCTGCCCCGTTCGTTCAATCATTTCTGCTTCTGAGGTACCGGTAACCACATTATTTTCGGATAAAAATTGGTTGTACTGTGAAAATGCTTGTGGAAACAAATTGTCATTAGACACCAAGGCCAAGGTTTTATTACCGGTAAAAGGATTGGTTTTACAAGCTAGAAAGAGGGATAGGGTTATAATGAGGGTTATCGCTTTTTTATATTTCATGATCATTTTTTAGTTTATATAAAATTAAACGATAACACGCTAAAAATTATCGCTATTCAGTATAAGATTGCTACAAACGCCACAATCAAACCTAAGCATTCTTACCTATCAAGTGTAGCTCCGTAAATTCTTTATCTACGGAAAAGGAAATGATGTTATCATTTTCTGAAATGTCGATTGGCTTAATTACGTTATCTACTTCGGTTTCGGTTATCTCAAAAGGCAGGCCATGAATTTTGATGTTAAAGGTTTCATATTCAGCCAAAAATTTACCTTCCTTATGCTGCTGAATGATGACTTCATTTTCCTTTCCTGTAAATTTAAAACTCCTTAAACTGTAGCGTCCTTTAGTATAGTCATAACCGTCATGGGCGTCATCAAATAGCCTTGAAGTTTCCTTACCTTGTTTGTAGTACACATCCAAATCAACCTGTTCTATCTTTTTCTCACCTACGTATTGCTGTACTGGGTATTTAGGGATGATTGCTCCTTCTTTTATAAATATGGGCATTTTATCAAGATCTGCATCTATCCATAGCTCCCTCCCTCCTTTCATAATGTCGTCTGTCCAGAAATTGTACCAATTTCCCCTTGGTATGTAGAGACGCCTTCCCTTTGCATTGGCCTCTTGAATAGGGCAAGCCAATATACTATCTCCACAGATAAATTCGTCATTGCGGTAGTGCGTTTGGACATCTTCTTGGTCGTAGAGTACCAAGGATTTTATTATTGGGGTTCCATCTTCAACATATTTCCAGAATGCTGTGTACAGATAGGGCAGCAACTGATAGCGCATTTCAATAAATTTCCTAACGATATCCGTAGCTTCGGTACCAAAGGTCCATGGCTCTTGGTCACCGTGGTCGCCGGAGGAGTGCACCCTGAAGAACGGGTGGAAAATTCCTAGCTGTACCCACCTAACAAACAATTCACCGTGCGGTTGCTCAGCAAATCCCCCAATATCACTACCAGCAAAGCTAAAGCCAGACATCGCTAAACGCTGCGCCTGGGTATTGGCAATCAATAAGTGTTCCCAAGTGGCCACATTATCGCCCGTCCAAGTTGAGGTATAGCGTTGTGTGCCAGAATAAGCGGCGCGGGTTATTACAAAAGGACGTTTTGGGTAGATTGATTTTTTTACACCCTGGTAAGTTGCCCTTGCCATCTGCATGCCGTAAACATTATGTGCCTTTCTATGGCTACAGGGATTGCCGTCATAATCATGGCGCACATCATCGGGGAAGGTTTTATTGGGGACTTCCATCACGGCCGGTTCATTCATATCATTCCAAACACCTTTTACGCCTATCTCTTCAATAAGCTCCTTAAATAAGCCAGACCACCATTCCCTTACTTCGGGATTTGTATAGTCTGGAAAATAACACTCACCGGGCCAAACCTTTCCCTTCATGTAAGGTCCGTCTGCTCTTTTACAGAAATAATCGTTTTCCAGAGCTTCCTTAAAAACTGAATATTCATGGTCAATTTTTATTCCGGGGTCAATGATGGCAACTGTTTTAAAACCATCGGCTTTTAATTCGTCTACCATTCGCTTTGGATCCGGAAAATAGTCATTGTTCCAGGTAAAGCACCTAAAGCCGTCCATGTAATCAATATCTAGATAGATGGCATCGCAGGGAATTTCAAGTTTTCTGAAAGTGGAGGCTATTTCCTTTACTTTTTTTTCTGGGTAATAACTCCACTTGCATTGATGGAAACCAAGCGCCCATAGCGGCGGAAGAAGATATGGCTTTCCAGTTAAATCGGTATAGCTTTCAACAACTTCGGTCATCTTTGGCCCATAAATAAAATAATAGTTCATTTCGCCTCCCATGGCCCAGAAACTAGTTACGTTTCGGCGCTCACCGGCAAAATCAAAAAAGGAACGAAATGTATTGTCAAAGAAAATCCCGTAAGCTTTATTATGATGTAAACCGGTATAAAACGGAATGGTCTTATAAATAGGATCCGTGTGCTTTCCATAAGCGTAGGAATCTGTTACCCAATTCTCAAACCGTCGTCCTTTTAAGTTTAGATGGCTGGGTTTATCCCCTAGTCCATAATAACTTTCACCCTCATTGGAAACCTTACTCATTTTAACGATGTTACCACCATATTGATAGCTTTCTTCCCAATGAAAACCAATTTCATCTTGATTTATCAATTGTTCATCAACAGCATCATAAATCTGTATGCCTAGATTTTTCTTAGCAATGTGGCATATGAGCTTAGATGTAGTAATTTTATAAAACGTTTTTAAATCCTCAATTTCCAAATGATTATAACCGGTACTTCCATATTTTGTAATGGCATAAGAAAAATCGTTATCAAAAGTCCCAGTAGTTGTGTATCTAAATCTAAGTACGCTGTCACGCAGAACTGTGAGCTGTAACACGACATCATTTTCAGTTGAAAAATACAGTGTGTCCACATCTTTCTCAAAACCTATAACTTTAGATGGCGATTGGTTGCCTTTATTTTCTAAATCAGTATTTACAATCATGTAATTATTATTTATAAAAAAATCATGTAAAAAAACGGAAAATTCGGCAGCTTAAAAAGCAATAGTAATGGTATTTACGATATGTTTTTAACGAAAAGGTTTGCGCAAGTTTATTCTACGGCTAAGCAATGGACTAACAGATCGTCAATTTCTAAAATTTGAAACATCGTTATTTTATTGGGCATTATTGGTATTAGTACGAAACGTATTTCAATGTTGAAGTCTAATGTATTTACTTTACAACAACATTTAGTAATCATTTAGGCATCAATAATCAAAATCGAAAATTTAAAAGAGCTTCGTTTGAACAAGAACCTATTAAAAAAATATAAACTAAAAGACAAACCAGAACTTATTCTTGAAAAAGAGTAAATAATACTGAAACCAATTGCTCAACTAAAAAAAACAGTGGGGAAAAGGATTTAAAAAATGAGTGACAATGCAGACGATTAGTTGCTTCTGAAGGCTGTTTTCGTGAATGAAAATCTTGAGGGATAAATCTAAAACAATACTCAATCGTTCTATTAAATCTAGATGCAACCATTAATAGCGAAATTAAAAAAACCAGACCTATGTAGTCGTTTCTATAAATGCAATAAACACGTATCTGAGCATGGTAATTCCTGTTCCAATAACAACTAGTCAAAAAAATATCCGACTAGAGTTTCCGTAAAGCAATACAATATATAAAGGAATGCTTGCAATTGAACACATTAGAACTGTTGACAAAAGCAGAATAATTCAAGTTTTGAAAGCCTTACCTAAGCAGAAATCAGAACATGCAAAGAGGCACTATAATAACCACTTGTTGACTGAAAAAATAGGCACAATACCAAAACCGCATAAGATAAATTGCCGTACAGGTCTGCTTACGCATCCTAAATGTCGGGTCTAGCAAATTTTCTATTCGGGTTATACCTGCCCGTGGCAGCTAGGTTTGCTAGACTAGGTGCTTAAACCATGCAACTAATTTTAAACATCAATGTTAAGGATATTGACATACAAACTAAGGGTTATGTTATTGTAGCTGTAGGTTTTAGGTTCAAACCATAAGCCCTTTCAGGTTAAATTTAGGTTATTTTAGCACAAATAATCGACATCAAGAATACACTTGTAAGAATTTTCTAATCTTATTTAGTAAATTAAAAGAATTTATGATAAATTGCGACGTTACCCCGAAATGCTTATGACATGAAACATAGTTTATTTTTTCTTTTATTCCCAATTCTCATTTTTTCACAAGTTCAAATAGGTAATGATATTGATGGTGAAGCCGCAGGGGATCAAGCAGGTTGGTCAGTCAGCCAATCGGAAGACGGCAGTATTTTGGCTCTCGGTGCTCCCACGAGTGATGCGAATGGTAGTGCTTCTGGTCAGGTAAGACTATTTGAAAATCAGTCTGGAGACTGGGTTCAATTGGGTCAAAGTATTAATGGCGAGGGAACGGCAGATCAATCGGGCACATCAGTAAGTTTATCCTCAAATGGAGCTATCGTTGCGATAGGTGCTCCTAGAAATGACGGTAATGGCAATGATTCTGGACATGTTAGGGTTTTTGAAAACCAATCTGGAGACTGGGTGCAAATGGGGCAGGACATCGACGGGGAAACCGCAAACAATAGATTTGGCGCTTCTGTAAGCCTATCAGCAGATGGCACCATAGTTGCAATCGGTGCGCCATTTAATAGCAGTGGCGCCGGCGCCTCTGGCCACGTTAGGGTTTTTGGTTATGAATCGGGTAGCTGGGAGCAGATAGGCCAGGATATTGAAGGGGAATCTGGGGGCGATTTTTCAGGCTCTGCTGTAAGTTTATCGTCTAACGGAAATATAGTTGCTATTGCAGCTGCCAGAAACGACGGTAATGGTAATGACTCTGGTCACGTTAGAGTTTACGAAAACCTCTCTGGCAACTGGATACAAATTGGGCTGGATATTGACGGCGAGTCTGCGGGTGATCAATCCGGCGCATCGGTTAGTCTTTCTTCTAATGGTAACAGATTGGCCATTGGGGCAACATTCAATAATGGTAACGGCGGAAATTCTGGTCATGTGCGCGTATTTGAAAACCATTCTGGCAATTGGACTCAAATTGGTCTTGATATAAACGGTGAGGATCCGGGCGATCTTTTTGGGTGGGCTGTAGATTTGTCTGCAGACGGTAGTGTGCTCGTTGGTAGCGGCCCGGCCAATGCTGCCAGTAAAGGTTATGCCAAAATTTACCAGCAGCAGTCCAGTAGTTGGGTTCAGGTGGGTTCAGACATAGACGGTGAAGCCGTAAACAACTTTTCAGGAAGGTCAGTAAGTTTATCTGCCAATGGCCAGGAAGTAGCAGTTGGCGCCAACCGTAATAGTGATAATGGAGGGGATTCTGGCCACGTGAGAGTCTTTGAACTATCAGATATTATTCTTTCTACTATGGAAATTCCCTTTCAAAGCCAAGTGAAGTTATATCCCAATCCCGCCAGTACACATTTTGGTATCGAGGTTAGTGATAACATGAGAATAAAAAAATTAAACATTTTCAATGCTCAAGGTCAGTATATAAGTTCTACCTCTAGCACGATAATCGATACTTCTATGCTCGAAACTGGTATGTATTTTATAGAATTAGAGTTTCTTAAAGGTAAATTAATTAAAAAGCTCTTGGTGAAATAAACCATAGGTGTCTGGGTTTAAATTCTGCAAATGCGCACAATTGCAATTTAGATTTAGCCCAGCTTGTATTTTCTCAATTTAGAAGTTCATTCAATTTCTAAATTAAGATTACAGTTGTGTCACCTCCTTTTTTCATGGTTCCCAAAATAAACCCATCGCCCGTTTCGACTAATGTCCAGATGTTTACTTTTTGTTTAAAGTAAATTTCGCTTCCGTTTGTCGTGTTGATTTCAAGTCTAGCTTGGTGTGAAATTAATGGGAAACCCAGTAATTAATGATAATCTATAAGTTGTCTATATGTGCTCTCTCTTAATTTCTATAATTTTAAACTTCATTAAAATAGTGTATGTACATGACCTTTTATAGAATCATTTTTGCAGCTGTCGTTGTTTTGGTCTTAGGCATGGCTTTATGTTTAAACGCCAATACACCCATAGCTCCAGATATACTTGATAGAATTGCTATAAATACAGATGAAAATATTGCGCATATAAAATATTATAGAATGCAAAACCTCTTCATGAGAGAACGGGGCTATAATTTTATAATACTAGCATCCCTAATAGTAGGGTTGTTTATTTATTTGAAATTACTAAGCCAAACCGGAGCGCGCGCCAGTTTTTTAGCCCATAATTATCGTCTTCAATATAAATTAGAACCTTTAAAACCCAATATCGTAGAATTTAAGCAACGGTTAAAAAGAAAATACATGCAACTAAGTGCAAATGACTGCTTAGTGGCCGAGATGCTTTTTGAGGGAATGAGCACTAAGGACATAGCCTCCCAACTCAATATTTCAGTTGCAAGTGCAAATACAGCTCGTTACAGACTTAGAAAAAAACTGAATTTGGAACATGAAACTGATTTAGTGACTTTTTTGAGAACAATTTAAACCTATCTATTTAAAATCTATAGGCGTTTTTATTTGTTTTAAACCAATTTTTTGAGCTTTGCGTAAAATCTCAAGAAAATGTCGAAAATTTTAATACCATTATATTGTCTTTTCATCTTACAACCTTGCTTTTCCCAAGAATGGACCAGGGAACTGGACTCTATACTTCATATTTTGGAAGAAGACCAGTTGTTTCATGGGCAAATACTCATTGCTGAACAAGACGAGATTATTTTCCATAAATCCTACGGAAACCTTCCTGATACAAATGAGCAAATCACGACAAAAACACCCTTGGCCGTAAAAAGCATCACGAAATCATTTACAGCTGCCGCAATCTTGAATTTAGAACAGGAAGGAAAGTTAAAGCTGACAGATGCCGTTGCAAAATACCTTAGAGATTGGCCCTATCCCAATATGGACATTCAGCATTTACTATCGATGACCAGTGGTCTACCAGATTTTATTTCACATGTCGTAAAAAAAGGAGATACCACCAAATACATGGATAATCAAGATATTGTGGATGTTATAACACAACATCCCATGTACACCAAAAAAGCCGGTAAATTTTACGACTACCAAAACAGTAATTATATAATGCTCGCCGCTATCATTGAAACCGCTTCGGGCCAACCTTTTAAAAATTATGTAAACAAGAAAATAATAGAACCCTTAGGACTGCAATACACCTATTTACAGGACTTGACAACAATTTCAAAAACAATCGATGGCAATACTTTTTATGCGCCATCTGGTGACGGCAATCTATATTCTACAGCTTTGGATTTGTATAAGTTTGAACAAGCCATTGGCAATAACCAGATTATTTCAAAAAAGAACAAGGCAAGAACGTTTGAGAAAACGAAATTAAGCGACGGTAGCTTAAGCAACTACGGTTTAGCATGGTGGACAGCTCAAAACGATAATGAGCAGGAATATTATATTATTGGAGATGGCCCCAATATTCGGTCAAGCATTCAACGCTACCCAGAAACAAACTCAACATTTATCTATATTCATAATGTTTCGGGAAGATATTGGGAAGATGTTTATTGGATTGTAAATCGGATTTGGAAAGGCCTTCCCTATACACTTCCTGAAAATATAAATAAACTAAACGTCTATAATATTAACCCCAAACTTTTAGACAAGTACGTTGGCCGGTACGATTTAACTGGTTTTGGGCTCATCCATATTACCAAGAAAAACGGCAATTTATATCTTCGTCCAGATGCTGTGCCCGGCAAAGAGCAGCTCATCCCCTCATCTAACACCACCTTTTATTTTAAGGAGCAGAACATTGAGTGGGAATTCTTTTTAAACAAAAATGGACAAGTAATAGGCTTTGGTTTTAAGGGAAAATCAGAAGCTATGGGATTGAAAATTGAATAATTTTTATTTTTTCTTAGTCTGTATGTACTTAAAAGCAACCATACCCAGAGGCGGAATATCAATTTCAACCGAATTATCCCTGAAATTCCAAGGCTCATCTTCTGACGTTTTTTGTTTATTCTTGTAAACACCGCTTCCATAGTATTTTTTAAGGTCGCTATTGAAAATTTCCTTTAAAGTCCCCTTTCGCGGGAGTCCAATACGGTAGCCTTCCCTTGGGATTGGCGTCATATTTAAGCAAATAACAATATCGTCCTTTTCTTTGTCGCCTTTTCTAATGTAGGTCAATACCGAATTTTTATGGTCGCTGTAATCAATCCACTCGAAACCTTCAGCCGAAAATTGCTTTTGGTAAAGTGCAGTTTCTTTTTTGTATAGAGCGTTTAAGGCTTTAATTAGTTGTTGAATACCTTGGTGCGGTTCGTATTCCAAGAGATACCAATCCAATGCCTGTTTAAAATCCCACTCGCCACTTTGGGCAAACTCTGCACCCTGGAAAAGTAATTTTGCCCCAGGATGGGTAAACATGTAACTATACAACAATCTCAAATTTCCAAATCGCTGCCATTCATCACCCGGCATCCTCCCCAAGATGGATTTCTTACCATAAACTACCTCATCGTGACTTAGTGGGAGCATAAAGTTTTCAGTAAATGCGTAAGTCATCGAAAAGGTTAGATCATTTTGATGGAACTGTCTATAAACCGGCTCTTTTGCAAAATATTGAAGCGTGTCGTGCATCCAGCCCATCATCCATTTCATTCCGAATCCGAGTCCACCAATATAGATAGGTTTTGAAACCATAGGGAAGGCTGTTGATTCTTCAGCAATAGTTTGTACATCCGGGTAGTTACTATATACAGCTTCATTCATCTCTCGAAGAAATGCCATGGCTTCCAAGTTTTCCCTTCCTCCGTACATATTTGGCTCCCATTCACCATCTTCCCTGGAATAATCCAAAAACAACATTGAGGCTACGGCATCAACCCGCAATCCATCGGCATGGAACTGGTCTAACCAAAACAACGCATTACTTATCAAAAATGATTTGACTTCATTTCTGCCATAATTGAATATCAAACTCTTCCAATCCTGATGATATCCTTTTCGCTTATCTGGGTGTTCGTATAATGCTGATCCATCAAAAAAGCCAAGACCGTGGGCATCCTCAGGAAAATGGGAAGGTACCCAATCCAATATTATTCCAATTTCAGCTTGGTGCAGCTTATCGACCAACAATTTAAAATCTTCGGGATTACCAAACCGTGATGTTGGCGCAAAATATCCTGTAATCTGGTAACCCCAACTCGGATCATAGGGAAACTCCATTACTGGCATCAACTCTACGTGGGTAAAGCCCATGTCCTCGACGTAATTGACTAATTCATCGGCCATTTCTGCATAGGTTAAAAAGCGATTGCCTTCTAATTTTCTCTGCCAGGAGCCAAGATGAACTTCATACACCGAAAAAGGTGCGTCGATGGCGTTATGCTTTTTCCGTTTTTTCATCCATTTGTTATCCCTCCAACTGTAATCGTCATCCCAAATAATGGATGCGGTTTTTGGATTATGCTCACTTCGCCTTGCGTAAGGGTCTGCCTTTTCGGTTTTTATATCGTTATTATTACTCTGAATCTTGTATTTATAGGCCTGGCCCTTTTGGGCTCCGGGAATAAAACCTTCCCAGATACCACTGGAATCCCATCGCACGTTCAATCGATGCTCGCCTTCCACCCAATAGTTAAAATCTCCAATTACAGAAACTGCTTTTGCAGTAGGCGCCCAGACTGAAAAATAAACGCCCTGTACACCATGTAAGGTCATTATGTGCGAGCCGAACTTTTCGTACAAACGATAATGGGTCCCAGCTTTAAATAAATTTATATCAAAATCAGTAAATAAACTATGTGGAATAACTTCTGCCATGGAAAATTAGTTGTTAATTATGTTTGAAATGCCCTTCAAAGGAATGACCGCCCAACGCGGACGAGAGTTTAGCTCGTAGCCCAATTCGTAAACTGCTTTTTCGAGCAATGAATATTTAAGTAAAAAAATGCGTTCCTGTTCGTAACCTATGTTAAGATTGGCATCCTGGATTTTTGAGGTATAGGTTCCTAAAAACAGACCCTGTAAGTATTGGTAAAGTACCTCCCCTGCCTCGAATAGATGTTCCTGTTCCTGTGGGTAAGATTCCAAATTATTGAATATGGTAGCGTAAATTGCATAATGAAACGACCTGAACATACCGGCAACGTCCTTTAAGGGTGGCTGTTTTACCTTACGGTCACGAATGGTACTTTCTGGCTCTCCCTCAAAATCTAGAATATAAAAATCCTCGCCCTTAACCAAGACCTGCCCTAAGTGATAATCGCCATGAACCCTTATTCTCTCACCCTTTAGCTTGGTCCAGTCGAAATCTACAAAGCGCTTTCTAATGATATTTTTCTTTTCTAAAAACTCATTCGCCAGCTCGAGCGCAAGCCCGTTAAGTTTATGCAAACTATTTTCTATGGTATTTAATCTATTTTGAAATTGATAGAGCAACCTGTTTTTTAACCAAACCGTATAATCACCATTAAATCGGGTAGGTGTGAATGAGGTATCCTCAAATTCACTACCAAGGGCAATGTGCATTTCGGCTGTTCGTGCAGCTAAGGTCTTTATCTTGTTGAAAAGGTTCAGCCCAACCCAATCTATAATGTGTGGGGGGATGTCCATAATATCCAATCTCTGAAAGTCGCTGGTTCTGGGCAATTGGGAGACATCAATGTGCTTGTATTCGAGATTACAGAACACCTTGTGTAATTCAACCAGCATATACTCCCAAGCATCGCCCTGATTTTCTACCATTTCCTGCATTAGACCAATCGTGATGTTTATATTTTCGTGGTCTTTAATTTGGATGCTACCCATATAGGCTGGGGTATTTTCAAAATCCTTCTTCTCAGATAAAAACCTGCTCATCTCGTAGTCGGGATTTCGGTCTGAGTAAATTCTTCGGAAAAATTTCAGAACAAACTTATCGTTATAAACGATTGAAGTATTACTCTGCTCCATTCCCATATACCGCGAGGATTCGTATTCACAATCCTTAAATAAATCACTTTTATGATAACTTACCCTCGTCTTATCGTTGGGTAAGGCGGTTAGGATGCGTTGAAAAACGACTTTTCTAAACGCCTCTAGATTTATGGCATCAATAATAAAGCCTTCTTGGTTTTGAATGCTAATGGATAATATTCTATCCTCCTGGGCAAAGCTTTCATCTGAAACAAATGCAATCGGTAAAAAATAATGCTGATAAAAGGCTTCGGTGAAATTGACTTCTAGGATTAGCCCGTAATATACCTCTTCGTTTTGCTGTATCCTGAAATATTCAGCCATTTCAATATATTTGAGTTTACTGGCCTTACCTCCGTACCAACGCTGCTTTACGATGTAATTCTCTAGTACATCTGAAAGAAATAACCTTACAAACTCCTTATTTTCGAGAATCTCTTCCCATTTATCCTTAAAATTGTAAGGCTTTTGAAGCGCCTTGTTCTTTTTCTCTTCCTTGGCCATTTATTTTGAAATCTTAAATATATGAAATGGTAGTACGGGGTGCAGCTCCACATAATTCCACTCACTGTACCAATTATAACTACTACCTGTTATTAAATCTAAAAGTTGAACTTGCTGCCCCTCGTGAACTCCAAGTTCTTGATGCGGCAATTGCACATGGCCTTGTTGAGCGTGATACTGGTCTAGACTTATTACAATTAAAAGTTCGTTGGTTTTATCTTGGTTCCACTTGTAAAAGGCAATTAAGTTATCATTATGTACCGTACAGAACCTGATATTATTTGTTTGCTGAAGTGCCTCGTGCTCATGCCTTAATTGATTTATTTTCGAAATTAATAAGGTTAATTTATTTTCAACAGACCAATCGTAATGACAAATTTGAAATTTCTCAGACATGTAATATTCTTCCTTACCGGGAATGGCCTGATCGATACGCTGCTCAAAAACAGGACCATAAATACCAATACTTGAGCTTAGTGTTGCGGCTAGGGTATAGCGAATTAGATACATGGCCTCAGTAGCACCTTGCAAATGATAAGGATTTATATCTGGTGTGTTTGGCCAAAAATTTGGTTGCATGTAGTCTTTGGCATCACTTTGGGTCAACTCAGTAACGTACTCAACAAATTCCTGTTTGCTAGTTCGCCAAGTGAAATAGGTATAGGATTGGGTGTAGCCTTCCTTGGCTAAGCGCTGCATAACCTTTGGCCTTGTAAAAGCCTCTGCAAGAAATATAACGTTAGGATGTTTCTTTTTGACTTCGGCGATAAGCCAATTCCAAAAATAATAAGGTTTAGTATGTGGGTTATCAACTCGAAATACTTCTATGCCGCAGTCAATCCAGTATAACATGGTTTCTAGGCATTCTTTCCAAAGGTTTTTCCAGTCGTCGCTTTCCCAATAAATGGGTAAGATGTCCTGATATTTTTTTGGGGGGTTTTCGGCGTATTGCACCGTGCCGTCGGGTCGCCATTTAAACCAGTCTGGATGTGATTTTACCCACGGATGGTCTGGTGCGGCCTGCAGAGCGTAATCCATTGCGACTTCAATGCCGTGGTCTTTTGCTTTTTTAATGAGGTTCTTGAAATCTGAAATCGAACCTAATTTTGGATGTAAGTCCTTATGCCCTCCTTTTTTTGAGCCAATTCCCCAAGCTGAGCCTACATCGCCCTTTTGAGCGCTTGTCGTGTTATTTTTTCCTTTACGATTAACCTCGCCAATAGGATGGACTGGAGGAAAATACAGCACATCAAATCCCATATCGGCAATTCGGGGCAGTAGCCTTTCGCAATCTTTAAACGTGCCGTGTTTACCGGGGTCTTCAGATGCTGAGCGTGGGAAAAACTCGTACCAGGTGCTAAATCTTGCTTTTTTTCTATCTACATAAACTTGAAACTCTTGGGTTTCATTGCCCAAATGCTTTTCAGGATAGGTCATGAATATTTCATTCAGCCTTTGGCTCTTGGTTTCCTTAATGGCCTTATTATAGGTATCTGCATTAGAAAAAACCTCAATACAATATTCCAAATAGGCTTTGTCATCCTTTGAAACTCTTTTAAGTAAAGGCTTCATGTAAGTGACACCTTCAAGCAATTCTGACGCTACCTTCTGGTCATCATCAATTTTCCTTACCGTGCCGTGTTGCCAATTAAGCGCATAATCAACCCAACCTTGAACCTTATAGGTGTAAAATCCCTGTTTGCTTACCGTAAAAGCTCCGTTCCACTCGTCATTGACAAGGTGTTGTAGTCGCACCTCATTCCAATTGCGTGCTTTTTCATGCTTAAATAATACCGCGGCGGCAATTACATCGTGCCCATCTCCAAAAATGTGGGCATCTATATTTACGATTTCATTGACTACTCGTTTTATAAAATGCTCCCCACAATTAATTTGTGGTTGAACAGCTTCAATAACAACCCGTCTTTGATTTTGCATATGTTGGTTAGCGTTTTTAAGTTTAGAATGTGAATTTAATAAAAATAGAGTCAATTTTTAACAAATGCTAAAAATTATGTGAAACACAAATGAGAAATTTGAAATGAGGAATGACTCGTGAGTCATATGGGCGTGGATCTTGCGACAACGGACTAAAATTAAAGATTTGGATGTACCTGTAGCTGCCGATAAGAAATTTTGTACAGGGAATTATTCAAACAAATTACAGGTCCATCAAAAAAATTAGTTTTGAAGATATCCTTAATTATAAGCTACCAATATTAATCAATGCGCATTTTTTTTTGAAACATTTGGCACTATCTTCCCCTATAATGACATTATGTGTTGAATTAACAGGTTTCCTAATTAATCGAGAAGATTAAAATCCTTAGATACTAGAGGCAATTTTCGAAACCAATTCACTCGGCTTTTCTGTGCTAATAATGTATGTTTTACCTTCGGAAATAATCTTAATCATGTTTCGTCTGTCCTTAACTAAACTAAGCGAATTGTCCTTCGTATTTCCTATAAAACCAAAAACGCCTTGGCTTCCGTAGGTCAAATTAAGATTTGCAAATTGTAATTCGGAAATATTTACAATACCTGATTTTTCAATTTTTATTTTACCGATTCTTCTTTTCAAGATAACAGCAGTCTCCGTAACTATAACTTTATGCAATGAAATACTGAATAAATAAGCGATTGTAAAAAGAATTAGAATTGATAACACGGTACCTACAATCAATCCATAGTCGCCAGAACGAAATAAGGCAAGCACGATAAATATTGCTATTAACATGGCTACGAATGTCGCCATTCTCACAAAAAATGAACTCGGACTTCTATATTCAATCATTGCACATAATTTTGACTTCCGTAAAATGTATTCAAATTTCAGTGCCAGAAGCAATGGTCGCATCCTTTTTGATAACCACAATACCGTCCTTAATCATATAATCATCGGTTTCAACCTCTTCGGTGTATTTGCTGCCGTCAATGGTAACATTGTCCCCAATTCTGCAGTTTTTTTCAATGATGGTATGGTTTATATTGCAATTTTCGCCAACTCCCATCATGACTTCCACACTATTGGCCTCAACAAATTCAAGGGATTCATAATAGTCATTACCCATCATGTAAGTATTGGTCATCACGGTGCCCTTACCTATTCTAGCACGAATACCGATTACACTACGTTCAATTTTTTCAGCATGAAGGATACATCCATCTGCAACCACCGTTTTATCAAGTCGTGTACCTGAGACCTTTGATGTTGGTAAAATTCTGGCATTGGTATATATGCGTTTATCATTGTCAAATAGATTGAACTGGGGAATGTCATCCGTGAGACCCAGATTGGCTTCAAAAAAGGAATCTATGTTTCCAATATCCGTCCAATAGCCTTCGTACTGGTAACTATAGGTGCGATACTTATCGATGGATTGCGGAATGATTTCCTTGCCGAAATCCACTGTATCTGGTTCGTCCATTAATTTTATGAGCAAATCCTTGTTAAAGATATAAATGCCCATAGAGGCTAAATAGTGGCGCCCTTCGCGGTACATTTCCTCACTAACGTTAGATTCCCACCCCTTAAGCTTTTCGTTATTTGGCTTTTCGATAAAAGATGTTATAAGGCTGTCATCATTCGTTTTTAAAATTCCAAAGGAAGTCGCATCCTTAGCATTTACCGGTAAGGTTGCAATTGAAATTTCAGCACCACTAGCCTCGTGCGCCTTGAGCATTTCATTATAATCCATTTGATATAATTGATCGCCCGAAAGGATTAGCGCATAATCAAACTCATGACTGAGAAAATGATGCATACTTTGCCTTACAGCATCGGCAGTACCTTGAAACCAATCACCGCTTTTCATGGTTTGCTCTGCCGCCAATACGTCCACAAAAGCAGAACTGAAAAAGCTGAAATGATACGTGTTCTTTATATGACGATTCAATGAAGCCGAATTGAATTGGGTTAAAACGAACATTCTCTTAATGTCTGAATTAATACAATTTGAAATGGGGATGTCCACCAAACGGTATTTTCCGGCAATAGGAACGGCTGGTTTTGAACGTTTTTCTGTTAAGGGGTATAATCTAGAACCTTGACCTCCGCCAAGTATGATGGAGAGTACCTTATCGTTAATCATTATTTTTGTTTTTTATGAGTGATTGATATAATGTTTGTGTTTCTTTTGCAATTGCTTTCCAATCAAAAACCTCTTCAACCCTTTTTCTGCCAGCTTTACCCATTTCTAGTTGTAGTTTTTTGTCAGAAACTACTTTATTAATGCCATCTGCTAAATCTCTTGAAAATCGGTCTGGTTCAATGGGCTCAAAGGGCGCACTTTTTTGCTGCTCAACTGGGACCAGAATACCAGTTTTATCATTAACCACAACTTCCTTAATACCTCCAACGGCACTTGCCACTACAGGGGTTTCGCAGGCCATGGCTTCTAAATTAATAATGCCAAAGGGCTCGTAAATTGAAGGACAGCAAAATACCGCCGCGTGTGAATAAAGCTCGATAACCTGGGGCTTAGGCAGCATTTCTGAAATCCAGAATACGTTGTCCCGCTCTTTCATCACAGCCCGAACCGCAGCTTTCATTTCCCGTCCAATTTCCTCGGTATCAGGGGCACCCGCACAAAGCACAATTTGGGTTTCTCTATCGATGTATTTTATAGCGTTCACTAAGTGAATAATCCCCTTTTGGCGCGTAATTCTACCCACAAAAAGAACGTAGGGCTTATCTATTGCGATATGGTAATAATCTAATGTCTCGGTAGTACGTTTTAGAACATATTCATTGAGGTTAATACCATTATAGATTACTTTGATTTTATCATCATCAACGTTAAAAAATTTCTTAACGTCCATTTTAGTTTCTTCAGAAACGGCAATGACAGCATCAGCCATTTCTATGGCTGTTTTCTCAATCCACGACGACGCTTCATAGCCGTGGCCAAGTTGTTCACGTTTCCAAGGGCGAAGAGGCTCTAATGAGTGGGTCGTGATTACCAACGGTTTCCCGTAACAAAGTTTGGCGATGATTCCGGCAAAATGAGCATACCAGGTATGGCAATGAACCACATCTGCATCAACTTCGGTAATGTTCATATTTATATTGGTTCTCAAGGTTTGAAGCACAGCTTTCAGTTTGCTATCTGCCTTATCGAAATCTGTATTTTCAAACTGAAACCCTTTAACCGAAAGTTCGTTTACATTTTCGTCTTGGTCGCCAAAGCTTCTTACCTCAACTTCCAATAATTGTGACAACTCATCCGCCAGATATTCAACGTGAACACCTGCACCCCCATAAACGTAAGGTGGGAATTCCCTTGTAAAAAATAGTGCCTTCATAATTGATGATGCTATAAGCCGGAAAAACCATTTCCCAACTGCGCGTTAGCCTAAATTAACGAAATCTTATAACCTAACCATGGAAACTAAGGTTAATAATTCCTTATTTTTCATGCAGGAATCGAGCATTAGGTTCGACTTTAGTTAAACACAAAAAAGAAAAGATGAAAAAGATTATTGCACTATTTGCCGTTGGATTATTATTCGGATGTAATTCGACCGCGCAAAAACCAAAGGCTGAAAGCTTTAAAATTGAAAAGACTGAGGCAGAGTGGAAAAAAGAACTTACGGCTGAAGAATATAAGGTTTTAAGGAAAGAGGCAACAGAACGTCCATTTTCCAGCCCTCTAAATAAAATTTACGAAATGGGAACCTACGTTTGCGCAGCCTGCGAAACCCCACTGTTTGAAAGTGAGCATAAATTTGACTCTGGCACCGGCTGGCCCAGCTTTGATCGCGCCATTGAAGGCAATGTTTCCTATTCTACCGATAAAAAATTGGGCTATACCAGAACCGAAGAACATTGCGCAACCTGTGGTGGGCATTTAGGTCATGTATTTAATGATGGGCCGAAAAACACTACCGGTAAAAGACATTGCATTAATGGGGTTGCATTGGACTTTATACCCGAATAAAATTTTTATCACAGTCTCAAATTGTCACTACAACATCCAAAAGACAGCAATAGGGCCATTTGACTAAACCTTTAATACTTTAAAACCAACTCCGGACTTTTGCGCAAAAACTATAATAGCCACTTTATCATCACACTTTAAAATTAAATATCATCTTGAAATAAAACTGGATTGTAAATTTAAATAAGTCCACATGCTGTAGGACTAAGATTTGAAATTTAGTTTTTTTGGTTTTTGGTCCCGAAGTTTTGGGATTGATTCCTTTTGAAAATTAGTTTTTCGTAACTTCGCATTTCTTAAAATTTCAGACAAACATCATGAGTAAATACGACATTATTGTACTTGGAAGTGGTCCTGGAGGCTATGTGACCGCCATTAGAGCATCACAATTGGGATTTAAAACTGCCATTATTGAAAAGGAAAGTCTAGGAGGCGTATGCCTTAATTGGGGATGCATCCCAACGAAAGCACTTTTAAAATCTGCCCAAGTATTCGAATATCTCAAGCATGCCGAGGATTATGGCATGACGGTAAAGGAAGCCAAGCATGATTTTGATGCTGTGGTTAAACGTAGCCGAGGCGTTGCCGATGGTATGAGTAAGGGTGTTAAATTTTTGATGAAGAAAAACAAGATTGATGTTATTGAAGGCTTTGGAAAGTTAAAAGCGGGAAAAAAAGTTGACGTTGATGGAAAGGAATATGCTGCAGACCATGTAATTATAGCAACTGGAGCCCGTTCTAGGGAACTGCCAAGCTTGCCACAGGATGGTGAGAAAGTAATTGGCTACCGCAAGGCCATGACTTTGGAAAAGCAACCGAAGAAAATGATTGTGGTTGGCTCAGGAGCTATTGGGGTTGAGTTCGCTTATTTTTATAACTCCATGGGAACAGAAGTCACCGTAGTAGAATACTTACCTAATATTGTACCCGTTGAAGATGAGGAAGTGTCCAAACAATTAGAGCGTACCTTCAAAAAAAGCGGTATAAAAATTATGACCTCTTCTGAAGTTACCAAGGTCGATACTTCGGGCGATGGCGTAAAAGCAACCGTAAAAACAAAAAAGGGAGAAGAAACCTTAGAGGCCGATATCGTATTGTCGGCAGTTGGTATAAAGTCCAATATCGAAAACATAGGGCTGGAAGATGTGGGTATTGCCACCGATAGGGATAAAATTTTAGTGAATGACTATTACCAAACCAACATCCCCGGCTATTACGCTATTGGCGATGTAACGCCCGGACAGGCTTTAGCACACGTAGCTTCGGCTGAAGGTATTTTATGTGTAGAAAAAATTGCTGGTCACCATGTTGAAAAATTAGATTATGGAAACATTCCTGGTTGTACGTATTGTTATCCCGAAGTGGCTTCGGTAGGTTTAACCGAAAAACAAGCCAAGGAGAAAGGTCTTGATGTGAAAATTGGTAAATTCCCATTTTCGGCATCAGGTAAGGCAAGCGCATCTGGTGCAAAGGACGGTTTTGTAAAAGTTATATTCGATGCCAAATACGGCGAATGGCTAGGCTGCCATATGATTGGTGCTGGGGTAACCGATATGATTGCAGAGGCGGTTCTAGGTAGAAAATTAGAAACCACGGGACACGAGGTACTAAAGGCGGTTCACCCCCACCCCACCATGAGCGAAGCCGTTATGGAAGCAGTAGCAGATGCTTATGATGAAGTGATACATTTGTAGGTTATGCAATAAGTAAGGGAAAACAGCATCGGCTACCAAAGGCTTGCCTATGGGAGTTAGGTGATTGACAAAGCACTTAGTTCTCAAGTTTAAATTCCTTTTCAAACTGTAAAACAATAAATATAAAAAAGGCTTAAAATAAAATATTTTGAGCCTTTTTTAATCTGTTCCAAACAGGTTAATCATGTTTGGCGCCAAAATTCCCGTCCCACTCATCCTGAACTTTCATTACCTGTTCAATAACATCCCTTACCGCCCCTTTACCGCCGTGTTTATGGGAAACGTAATGGCTAACACCCTTAACCTCACTAACAGCATCCTGAGGACAGGTGGCCAGGCCAACCTTTTTCATTACAGGGATATCTGGGATGTCATCCCCCATGTAGAGAACATTTTCAGGCTTAATGTTCTTTTTAGAAGTAAACTCTTCAAACTGATCGATCTTATTATCGGCACCCAAAAAAATATCCTTTATGCCCAAACCTCCTAAACGCACTTCAACTCCCGGGTTGTTTCCACCAGAAATGATGCAGATATTAAAACCGGCGTTTAGCGCTGTTTTCATGGCATAACCATCTTTTACGTTCATATTTCTCAATAACTCTCCATCTGAAGTTATGCTGAGCATACCATCAGTTAAAACACCATCAACATCAAAAATAAATGTGGTGATATGTTTTAAATATTCCTTATAGCTTTTAGCTTCCATGGGTATTTATTATTGATTGGGTTAGCATTTCGTAAATAGCCTTGTGACGTTGGTTTTGCAATAACTTCAAATGCGCTTTGATTGTGGAAGTATCGCCTCGCAAAGCTGGCCCCGTCTGCGACCTAAACGGTGAATGTTCTTGAACTTTATGTGCAGTTTCCAATATTAATGGTTTTAACATATCAAATTCAGCACCAGTTGACTCAGTTATTTCATGCGCCAACCTGTACAATTGATTGGTAAAATTGTTTACAAATACGGCACCTAGGTGTAAAGCCGCCCGTTGGTCGCTATTCACTTTCTTTACGTGGTTGCTAATGGCGTTACCAATCTTTTTAAGCAGTTTATAATCTTCCTTTTCCAAAGTTTCTAAACAAACAGGTACGGTTTTAAAATCAATTAGAACCGACTTAGAGAGTGTTTGCAAAGGGTAGAATACCCCTCGCCTATTTTTTTTGTCTAAATCATGAATATTAACCGTTCCAGAGGTATGAACCACCAAACGATTTTTGAACGGTAATTGCCTGGATAGGTTAGCGATAGCATCATCTGTGACGCTGATAATATAGATATCTGCCGGTTTTAATTTGGAAACATCATCTGTTACATCAACATCATTTTTAAAATTAATTACCTTACTTAATTCTCTGTTATACCATTGAACAACAGAAACTTTATCCGTTATTTCAAAAGCTTTATAGAGATGGGTGGCCACATTTCCTGCACCAAGTATTACAGCTGAAATCATGTTCAAAAATACGATTTTATTGAAGTATATTCAGGGTGTTGTTGGTTTCTTCACAAAAGAAACTAAGAATCATCCACTGGTCAATAACACCATATGAATTATGGGGTGGGAACACGACATTAACTTTCTAACCGTAAGTTCTAAAGGCCTAATCGTAGCAATACAGGTAGTGCTAGCTTAAAAATTTCTCCTTAAATAAGCCATCTTTATGGCGGCGATAGCAGCCTCGGTGCCCTTATTGCCGTGCTTACCCCCCGAGCGGTCTATAGACTGTTGTTTTGTATTATCGGTTAGAACACAAAATATAACGGGAGTATCGGTTTTAACGTTTAAATCCTTTATTCCTTGGGTTACGCCCTCGCAAACAAAATCAAAGTGTTTGGTTTCGCCTTGAATAACGCAGCCTATGGCTATGACGGCATCGACTTGACGTTCAATCATTTTTTTTGAGCCGTAAATCAACTCAAAACTTCCGGGTACATCCCATTTAAGTATATTTTCCTCCTCAGCACCACAGTCAATCAACGCTTCGTATGCACCTTTAAAAAGGCTGTCGGTAATTTCTATATTCCACTCCGAGACTACAATCCCAAATCGAAAGTTATTTGCATTGGGAATTGTGTTTTTATCGTAGTTTGATAAGTTTTGATCTGAGGTTGCCATTATTTTTGAAATTAAAATTATATACAACAAATAAACTGGCCATGAACGTGTTTTTAAGATTTAAAGAGAATAATACTCCAAAGTCTTATGCAATCTATTAAGTAAAATTGCAACTGTTGTTAGATAGGGTGGAGACTACTTAATTAAACCAGCATTGGGTAATTGCTTCGAAGAATTGCTACCCAAAGCAACAGGTTACGCTTCCATAATTATTTACTTGCTTCCGCACGGCCAATGAAAATCTCTATGTTCTTAGCCTGGTCAGAATTTGAGAATTCAGTTTTGATTCTCTTAAAATATTCCAGTGCCTTTTCTTCTTGTCCAAGTGAATGCGCCACATTACCTGCCTTAAACAGATACATTGGTGTTGTGTAATCATTGGTTGAAGCTGAAATTGCCTGCTCATAATAATCTAGCGCATCTTCCAATTGGTTCAACTGGACAAATGCATCGGCGACTCCACCTTTGGCAACTGGCCCTAAAACAGGGTCATCTGTATTAAATTCACTTAAATACTTAACCGCATTGGTATAATCCTTAGTGTTTAAATAAGCCATACCTGCATAATAGTTCGCCAAATTCCCAGCAGGCGTACTGCCGTATTCACTGGCAATATCCACCATACCGAATTTACCCTCGCCTCCGTTTATCGCTAAATTGTATAGAGAATCCTGGGCCTCTGAAGTTACGGCTTCATTAAAATACTTTTGAGCCGTGTACATTTCGTTCATTGCCTCTTCTGCCTTTGGCTCTGCAATAAATTTATCATATCCCAAGTAGCCAAGAACACCCAAGGCTATGGCTCCAACTACAGATAATATGATATTTTGATTATCGCTTATCCAATCTTCTGTTTTATTTGCGCTGTCATCTAAGGTGTTAAAAACCTCAGCCGTTGTTGAGTTTTCCTCAATAACCTCGGTCTTTTCCTTTTCAGTTTTAGGCTTATATCCTCTTTTCTTGTATGTTGCCATGGTTCGTTTATTGTGCGCGCAAAAATAAAATTTTTATTGGATTTTAAAGGCAATTTATTTGTTATTTTTAGCGTCCTTTTCAACAGCTTACGCACGTAAATTATTATTTCTGAAATCTTTTTATGATTTTAAAAACATTAAGTCTTGTCAATTACAAAAATTTTGAAAGTCAGGATTTCGAATTTGACATTAAGATTAATTGCTTTGTAGGAGCCAACGGCGTTGGTAAAACCAACGTTTTAGACGCCATATATTACCTATCATTTGGAAAGAGTTATTTTAACCCGATTGCTTCCCAAAACATTAAACACAACGAAGACTTTTTTGTGGTAGATGGTATTTTCGAAAAAAACCAAAAGACCGAAAAAATAGTGGTTTCGCTTAAGCGCGGACAAAAGAAAATGATTAAACGCAATGGTAAGGCTTATGAAAAATTTAGTGAGCACGTTGGTTTCATCCCTCTGGTTATAATTTCACCTGCAGATCGCGATTTGATTATTGAAGGGAGTGATACCCGAAGAAAATTCATAGATAGTGTGATTTCACAGAGTGACAAGAACTACCTCAACAATCTAATAAATTACAATAAGGTACTTGCACAACGTAATGCGCTTCTTAAATATTTTGCTCTCAACAACACTTATAATGCGCAAACCATAAACGTATATAATGAGCAATTGGATAACTACGGCAGGGAAATTTTTGAGACCCGTAGTGCTTTTTTGAACACTTTCATCCCTATTTTTAAATCCCGTTACAAGGCCATTAGTAACGCAAACGAGGAGGTCAACCTTTCTTATAGATCAAATTTGTTCGAGGGAAGCCTAAAAGAACTTTTGGTAAAGTCCATAAACAAAGATAAATCGCTGCAATACACCAGCGTTGGTATTCACAAAGATGATTTAATTTTTGAAATTGAAACCTACCCAATAAAAAAATTTGGAAGTCAAGGACAACAGAAATCTTTTTTAATTGCGCTAAAATTGGCCCAGTTTGATTTTTTGAAAGCACAGAGTGGTGTAAGCCCTCTTCTACTTTTAGATGATATTTTTGATAAATTAGACGAAAACCGCGTAAGCCAAATTATTGGTTTAGTGGATGATGAAAATTTTGGACAATTATTCATAAGTGATACCCACGCCGAGCGCACCGAGAATGTTGTCAAACAAGTGCATCAGTCTTACAAGATTTTTAGGCTATAACCAAAATCGATGATTAAAGAAATTAAATCTTAAGGTCTGCGTCTGCGCCTGCGCCTGCGCCTAAACATAATTAAGTTTTCAAATTTCACTAATTACATTGGCTAAAGTCTCAGTCAATGCTTTTCTGCTGTATTTCTGGAGTCCGATGGGATTTACCTTCAAATTACCCGATTTAAATTCTTCAAAAAGAAATAGAATTTTAGACTTAATGTCCTCCTTTTGTTGGTAAAGAAAATAACTACCGGTATTGGTTTTTTGGATGATTTTTTCAACATCAGAGTGTTGTGGGCCAATGGCTAAGATTGGGGTTCCCGAGACCATATATTCGAAAAGTTTTCCAGGAATAATGGCCTTGGTATCTTCAGAATCAATTTCAATCAACAATAAAAGCTGACTGGATTTTTGAGCCCTTACGGCATCATCGTGACTTAAATAACCTAGGTTTTTTAAATAGGGATTCAGGCCGTGATCATTTATGGAATCTAAAACCTCTTGACCTACAACGCCGGCCAATTTCAGCTGAAGGTGCTGCCTAAAATCAACATTTTCAGTTACCAATTCGTTTAAGGCCTGCCATAGCATTCGTGGATTTCGTTCAGAAAGCAAAGAACCGATATGCGCAAGACTAAACTGCTGGTCTTTTTCTGGTTTAGACATGTTTACCACATCGTACCCATTGGTAATCACTTCAACTGGTGTATCGGTTTTCTTTGAGAACTCCAACTTAGTGTTATTGCTGGTTACGATGATTCGGTCGGCAGCATTCAGGACTTCACGTTCTAAGTCTTGGTGTTTTTTAGCCGAAGATTTTGTGAGCTTGAGTTTATTATGATAGCCGATGGTTGTCCAAGGGTCTCTGAAATCGGCAAGCCAATTAAGATTTAGATTTTGTTTTAACTGTAAACCAATTAAGTGCAGACTGTGAGGAGGTCCCGTAGTTATTACTGTTTCAATATCGTGTTTTGAGATATACTCAGAAAGGAAAGCCACCGAAGGCTTAACCCAATTTTTACGCGCATCGGGGATAAAAAAATTACCACGAACGTAGAGCATTAATTGTTGTATGGGAGATTGATTTTTTTTCTTTGGAATAACGCCTGAACTAATTTTAGAGGCCTTACTCCCTGAAAGAAAATTAGCAAATCTGTAAGGCTCATGTATTGGTTGTTTTGAAACCTTAAGATTATCTGGTATTTCGCCTAACAAACTTTCGTCAATTATGGGATAACTGGGATTCTCTGGACAGTAAACGATAGGTTCAATGTCAAAATCAGGAAGATATTTCACAAATTTCAACCATCGCTGTACGCCAGGGCCGCCTGCTGGTGGCCAGTAATAGGTGATGATTAAAAGTTTTTTCATGTTAAATACCCGTGGAGGTGCGTATTTCTTGGTTCGAGAATAGGAATTTTTATCCTACTCTATAAGCTGCAGTCGGTTCATTTTTTTTGGGTTGAAACTTCAAAATTTTCAAATCGTTTCAATAATAAAAGGCGTATTCTTATATGTTTTGAATTCTACCAGTTTTTCGTAAGCGTTTTCTAATTAATGAAGTTTTGCTTTCATACTATCGCTCAACTATTTATCATTTTTCATAATATCCCTTTTTTAACTTATCCCATAGTTCATTATAAACGGACATTTTATTTTCTTTTTTCATAATAATTAATTCATTAGGGTTTCGAATATTATAAATGTATAGCCAAAAAATCGACCATATCCTTATATATTAAAAAAATTCAGATTTTATTTTTTTACTTTCTTCTGCTTACTTTTTTAAGTATGTTATGCCCATCTTCTTCTACTCTAGTCACTACACAGTTTATTGTAAGTTCCTCTGAATTAAGGTAAAACATATCAAATGAATTTGAAATTCAAGGACTTGGCCTTTTCTATAAATACCTTAAACTCTTAATGGCAAGTGTTGTGTCAAAAGCAAAATCAAATGTCCTTGAAATTAACAAATTTATTCTTTCCAGCATAATCCGGCCCGCTTGAACGTTAAAACGCTATGGGGTAAAAGGGGGAAATAATTCTGGTAATCTCGTAAGCATTAATGAACTCATCACCATCTAATATATCAGGTGAAGTCGAATATAAACCTTTAGTTCTACAAGCACCATTACCTCCTGGAACTTATATACAACCTACTCTTTTTTAACATCAATGTAATTTCTTCTGAATCCGTAATATACTCCAGCCAAAACCAAAAGCCCAACCAAAACTGAAACCACCAAACTAATCTGACTTCCTGTTTGCACTACTTGAGGTTCAAACTTAAATTCAATTTTATGCTTTCCGTTAGGAACTGCCATTCCACGCAGCGTATAATTTACACGATAGTGCGGGGTTTCGGTACCGTCAATATAGGATTTCCAACCGTTCCCGTAGTAGATTTCAGAGAATACTGCAAAACCATCTTTTGGGTTATTGGATTGATAGACTAAATGATTGGGTTGATGTGAAACGAGTTCAATAGTTGCTTTAGCATCGACCGGAAAGGTTTTTGAGGCCAATTTTGAAGCCGTTGTAACCGCCTTTTCTTTGGTTTGCAAACTATCGAGTGCTAAAATTTCCGCGTTAGCGTCTTGAACTTTTTCCAGCTCATTGATAAACCATGCATTTCCATTGGGATTTGTGTAGTTGCTACTTGCCCTAATTTGCCCAGATTCGTCCTCAACAATCACATATTTTGTGTTCAGCATCTCGAGAACTTCCATATTGTTTTTTGCGATGTGGAAATCGTATAGCTCGTTAAATCGTTTCAACTTCGCGGCATGGTAGCCACTTAGCGAGTTGTGAAAATAAGCCGCTCTGGCCGGCATGCGGCTTGCTTCAGAAACATCCAGAACCCGAAAATGCCCGTCATCCTTGAGAATTTGCTTATCTGCGGCATTGGCTTGGTAAGGCTTACTAACCTGTAATGCAGAAACAAAATTATCAGTATTAACGTAGCGACGGTTCACTCCTACCAAATCAAATAAAATTAAAATGGCAAAAATTCCAATCACCAAATTCCGAGACATTTTCTGCTTTAAAAACATAAAAATTGTTCCTGCTGAAAGCAATACCAAAATCAGCGTTCTTAGGGTATCTTGAGTAAAAAATGCTTTTCTGTCTTCACGTAGCGCATCGATAAATGCTTGACCATATTCGCCGTAGGCCTGACGATAATAGCCGTCATTAGCCCCAACAAAATCAAATAATGTCGATTTAAACAGCAAGAATATAAAAGCCAACCCTGCACAAATAATCGTAGAAATTTTTAGTGCCTTAAGCTTTTCAGCATCCTTATCAAAATTATTAAATAGTTTTACCAACCCGAATACCGCTAAAACGGGAACGCACAATTCAACGATAACCTGTATAGAACTTACTGCGCGAAATTTGTTGTAAAGCGGCACATAGTCAATAAAAAAATTAGTGATAAATGCAAAAGGTTCTGAATCGCCATAAGATAAAATGAGTGCAAAGGCACTCCCTCCAACCAACCACCATTTTAATCGGCCACGTACCATAAAAAGGGCAAAGACAAATAAAAACAATACGGTTGCACCAATGTAAGCCGGAGCTTCCACAATGGTTTGTTCTCCCCAATAGGTTGGGGTGTTTCTTACTTGTTGTAGGGCCTGAGTTGGACTTGCGCCAATGCTTCTATAAAAATCGTAAGAGGCTGAGTCTTTGCCAACATCTTCCCCGCTTCCGCCTCCCATAAACCTTGGGATGTAAAGATTAAAAGTTTCAAGCAGGCCATAACTGTACTCTGTGATATAATCCCGACTTAATCCCGAGGTAATCTCTCTCGGCGAACCGTCTGGGTTTATGGTCAAATCACTTTTACCACGGGTACTCTCCTTTACGTACTCCTGGGTTGCCATTAAATTTGTAGCATTAAGCCCAACGGCGAGAATTGCAGCAATAGACATGATACCAACCGATTTAAAAAAATGCGGTAATATCTGTTTTTTATAGGCATCAACAAGGTATGCGACGCCCATGATAATGACCAATAACAGCAAATAATAGGTCATTTGTGGATGGTTGGCTACCAGTTCTAGCCCCAATGCTATGGTGGTCACTAAAAAACCGAGGATATACTTTTTTCTAAATGTTAGTATAATTCCGCTTAATACCAAGGGCATGTAAGCAATAGCATGGGCTTTAGCATTGTGGCCAACGCCAAGAATAATAATTAGATAGGTTGAAAAGCCAAATGCTAATGCACCGAGTGCGGCTAATTTAAAGTCCACTTTTAACGCCAAAAGTAATAGGTAAAACCCTATAAAATAAAGAAACAGATAATCTGCGGGTCGTGGCAGGAACCGTAATGCCAAATCCAATTCCTTGATGTAATTATGGGGATACCTAGCTCCTAACTGATAGGTGGGCATACCACCAAACGCACTATTGGTCCAATAGGTCTCGTTTCCTGTTTTGGCCTTAAACTCTTTTTGTTGCTGAGCCATACCAATATAGTGCATGATATCACTTTGCTGAATCTGCTTGCCTTGCAACACCGGACTAAAATAAGCCAATGAAACAACAGTAAAACCAACTAAAACCAATACGTGCGGAATAAGCTTTTTAAAGGGAAACGACATGAAATCGAATTTTATAAAATGGTTTATACTTTTCCAATTCGGTAAAAATTTGTCTATTCTCTCCCGTTTTCATCTCTTATAATCACATAGCTATGCCTTGCAAATCAAAAAAGCCATCAAAAGGGCATAAAAATTCGAATTTTCACTAAATGCTAAATGTATAAACCAACTTATGATTTTAAAGCTGAAAAGTAATTATAATTTATCAGATTTTTGTTGGCTTGGCAGTACTGTTTTTGTAGAAAGGTTTTTTGTATGTCGAGACGTTTTGGGTTTAAATGTAAGATCGCTTCACTGTTAGACAAAAGCCCCAAGACTTTATCGTGATTACATTTAACGTTGGATTGAAACATTTTAATTGTTAGTGAAAAATTCGTAGAATAGTTACGAAAGGCACGATTCCCATCTATCTGTTCAATTTAAGGCAACAATTATTATAGACAATTATATTAAATTCAATCTATCTCCTCAAAATCCACGTACTCGCCTACCTTTTCGTTAGAGTTCTTTTTTGAACGTGGTACTTTTTCTATAACAGTCTCACCTTCTTTTTGTTTTTGATCAGGCCTCTGTTGTTGCTGAAATTGGCCTCCAAAACGTTCCTGCATTTTGTTGGACATATAACGTACTAGAAAAGGCGCAAATAATCTGATAAGGATTTTTACACCGTAATACACCAATAAAATGATTAGTATGGTTCTTAAAAACCCCATTAAGGATGCGGTTTGAAGCATAAATACATGTTTTTTCAAAAATACAATTATACCTGTTTAAAAAAGATGATAAATACTTAAAAATTGCATAAAATCTCTATATTTGAATTTAATCGAATACCTCTCTTGATGTTAAAGAATCTGCTCCCAGCTCTTGTATTTCTTATTGTCCAATCAACTTATTCCCAATATACCGAAGTCATTAATTCCAATCGCCCCGGGGTATCCAAGGCGGCATTTTCTGTAGGCACCAATGTGTTGCAATTTGAGCTAGGGCCGTACATTGTAAATGAAGAACATACACCGCTGCAATATGAAGTTTCTGGATTTGGGGCAGATTTCAGCGTACGCTACGGCCTGTTTTTTGAGCAGCTTGAAGTGAATATTGAAGGTATTTACCAAAACGATACCTTTACCAATAATATTTCAACCATCCCACAGCAAGCCTCTAGGTCAAATTTTAAAAACCTAGCCATAGGGGCTAAATATTTAATCTACGACCCCTATAAAAATTCTGATGATGACAAACCAAACTTATACAGCTACCACGCCAATAGAGGGTTTAAATGGAAAGATTTAATCCCAGCTGTGGCCATTTACGGCGGTGCAAATTTTGACACCCCAGATAATCCTTATACCGGGCCGGGAGTAGAAGGTTTTAGCCCAAAAGCCATGGTCGCCACCCAAAACAATTTTAGCAACGGCTGGGTTTTAGTAACCAATCTGGTTTTTGATAGAATAGGAACCGATTTCCCGGAGTTTCAGTATTTGATTACGGCAACCTATTCATTTAGCCCGCAGTGGGTAGTATTTGGGGAAACCCAAGGGATTAAAGGCGATTTTTATGCAGACAACCTCTTTCGAGTCGGCGGTGCCTATCTATGGACTAGGGATTTTCAATTAGACACTGCAATAACCTTCAACACTAAGGACACACCTTCGATCTTTAACGTAAACATTGGTGCATCCTATAGATTTGATTTTCATGAAGACAAACCGATTGATAATGGTGGTGACATCAAAACAGAGCGAAAGAAAAAGAGAAAAGGTAAAAGAAGAAAAAGGGATTTTGACGATAATGATGATGACGGAAGTCTTTAAGCGATATAACCAACTATGATAACTATCAAAGAAACCAAAAACAGAAAAGAACTTACCCAGTTTGTAAAATTTCCATTTGAGCTCTATAAAGACTGTAAATATTGGGTGCCCCCCATTATAAAACAAGAGTTAGAAACATTTAACACGAATAAAAACCCAATCTTTAAGGATGCAGAGGCTCGATTTTTTTTAGCATATAAAAACGATAAAATCGTTGGTCGGGTTGCCGCCATTATCAATTGGTTGGAAGTCAAGGGGCAGCAGCAAAAAAAAATGCGTTTTGGCTGGTTTGATTTTATTGATGATGAAGAAGTGTCAAGCGCCTTGCTCAAAAAAGTTGAAAGCATAGGAAAGCAAAATGGGCTAGAGTATGCTGAAGGGCCGGTTGGTTTCTCCAACTTAGATAAGGTTGGGGTACTAACCGAGGGCTTTGACTCGTTGGCCAGTATGATAACCTGGTACAACTACCCCTATTATGCAGCCCATTACAAAGCTTATGGATATCACATTGAAAAAGAATATGCCGAAAGTAGGTTTCCATTTTCAAATGTAAATCCAGACACCTTCAAAAAAGCCGTAAGTATTATAGAAAAAAGATATGGTTTAAAAGCGCTTTCCTTTTCAAAAGCCGAAGAGGTCATGCCCTATACAGAGCGTATGTTTGACCTGTTCAATGAAACCTATTCCTCACTGTCATCCTTTGTTGAAGTTACAGATGCCCAAAAAGCTTATTTTAAGGAAAAGTTCATCAAATTTGTAAATCCCGAATATATAAAGTTTGTTGTTGATAAGGACGGCAAACTAATTGGATTTGCCATCGTCATGCCATCTTTTGCAAAAGCCTTGCAAAAAGCAAAGGGAAAACTCTTCCCCTTTGGCTTTAGTTATATATTAAATGCTAAAAAAAATAGTAAGGACGCCGTTTTCTACCTAATTGGGATTCACCCAGAGTACCAAAACAAGGGTGTGCACGCACTGATTTTTGATGAATATTACAAAACGTTTACGGCTAAAGGTATCAAAAACTGTTACCGCACTCCAGAACTGGAGGATAACGAAGCCATTAAGAAAATATGGAAACACTTCGGTCCAGAGGTTTATAAAAGACGAAAAACCTTTAGAAAGTTAATTTCCTAAAGGTTTAAGTTCAATTTTATTTTCAAATTAAATCATTGGCACCTCAATTATAATTAATTCAGTATCGCTTTCGGCGGAAATTTTAAAATTATCAAACTCGTAAATGCCAATGGCATCCCGGTTTTGCAACAACTCATCGGCAATAGTGACAGAACCTTCTACATTGAAAATATAAAAACCGTTTGCTTCTGATTCTGGCTTAAGCTCTAATGCCCTTCCTGCTTCTAGATGAGTTCTGTAGAGATAGGCCTGTTGGTTGATGGGCAGGGCATTGACTTCCAACTTATCCTTTGGGGCCACCACGGTTTGTAGCTTATTCAATCTTCCTTCAAGCGGAAATCTACGCTGCTCGTAGTGAGGTTTTACGTTTTGAGTTTCTGGAATAATCCATAGTTGTAAAAAATTAACCTCATCGGTTTCACTATCGTTAAATTCTGAATGGGTCAAACCGGTCCCTGCGCTCATAACCTGAACTTCCCCAACTTCAATAGCGCGCTTATTTCCCATGCTATCCTTATGTGACAATGCACCTTTTAAGGGAATTGAAATGATTTCCATATTTTGGTGGGGATGGGTACCAAATCCCATATTTGGCTGAACCACGTCGTCATTTAAAACGCGAAGTGCGCCAAAATTCATTCGTTCTGCATTTTGATAACTTGCAAAACTAAAGGTGTGGTGTGATTTTAACCATCCGTGGTTTGCGAATCCTCTTGTGTTTGCCTCGTGACGTATTGTTTTCATATCCTGTCCGCAAAAGCGGTATCTTTTAGTTACAATTTATTTTTTAATATCGGTTTTTATTGGGTTAATGATCTGGTCGAAATACTTATTTTAGAATTTCTACTAATTAACAGGTAAAAAGCCCATTTTTCCCATTTGATAATCGCGCATGGCTTCCATAATTTTGGTTTGGGTGTTCATTACATAGGGCCCATAAGTGGCAACCGGCTCATTGAAGGGTTCACCCGATAGAAACAATAAAAGGCTGTCCCGTTTGGCCGAAATTACAATCTCCTTTCCATCTTGTTTAAATTGGACGATTTGGTTTTGGTTAAGCTCCAATAGGTCTTTATGGTTAAGCTCTGCTCTACCCTCTATAAGATACAGCATGGCCTGATGCGAGTTTTCTATAGGAATCGATGTCCTACCTCCTGATTTTGCCTCAATCATGAATGCATTGACCGGCGTTTGGGTCTGTATCCTACCGTGTTGATTGTTCAGCTCTCCAGCGATAATTCTCGTATTGACTTTTCCATCTTCAGAAATATCAACTCTAAAATCTTCATGCTTGGCATGCTGATAATTTGCCTCTATCATTTTCTTGTCCGCAGGCAGATTCAACCATAATTGGAGTCCTTCAATCGTTCCGCCTTTTTTGACAAAATCCAAAGTTGGTTTTTCAGCGTGGATAATGCCACGACCAGCGGTTGTCCACTGTACATCACCAGCTTTAACAATGCTCTCATTTCCGAGAGAATCGCGATGCAACTGCTCGCCCTGTACTAAAAACGTTATCGGTTCAAAGCCACGGTGCGGGTGTGGACCCAAATCAAATGGGTTGTGATCTTGGGAAATGTCGTAAGGACCATAATGATGTAAAAGTATAAACGGGTCAATCATTTCGATGTCTCGCGTTGGCAATGGCTGGCGTAAACGGATGGGCCCCATGTTTACGAAATTACTTTTTCCTATTTTGTGTATTGTGTTCATCCTTTGCCCTTTAAAGCGGGTGTGTTTTTGTAGGCACCTACTAAGTAGTACCTAAAATTACATATAAATGTTTACTCTATGTGTCACTTTGATCTCAATTTAGGATTGTGTTGATTGGTTTAATAATATTATCGCATCTTATCCAGTAGGTCACTTAATTGTTCGGCTTCATCTTCAGAAAGGTTCTTCAATAATTCCTTATTAAGCGTACTTGGTATGTTTTGCAATAAGCTCTTTCCTTGTGCAGTAATCGCAATTTTAACCACTCTCCTATCCGTTTTAGATGGTAAACGTTCTATGTATTTTTTGGCACAAAGTTTATCCATTAATCTGGTAGCATTGGGTGAGCGTTCTATCATTCGCTCCTTAATAGCCCGAACGCTTAAAGGCTCCTCCGCCCCCCTTAATATTCTGAGAATATTGTACTGTTGTGGCGAAATACCAAAATCCTTGAAGAATTCATTCTGACAACTACTAATCCAATTAGCGGTGTAAATAATGTTCAACATCGCTTTTACCCCGTTGTTAGGAAATTTGGATTGTATATCTTTTGATAAATCGCCCATTATTTTTAATGCTCGGTTTTTAGTTACAGCCTAACAAATGTGGATGTGATAGTTAAGCAGCATTGATACTACGGATTAAGCAGTTGTGCACTTTGCTCCTAACTATATCCTCACAAATAGTTAGTTCAGTTTATCGGTAATGGCTAACTCAATTTGTACCATTTACATTCTTTTTAATTTTTAAAAGCTGCATTTTCAATTTGTTTAAAAACGTAGTTGATAAAGGTCGTAATGACAGTGTTTTCAAATTATTTTCCTGAGTAAAGGCAACTTAAGCAGCAACTGATTCAAGACCTACGACCTACGGGTCAACGGTTTGGTAAAGTCTATTATGGTGAACTATTAATTGTACCATGCCCCATCATAATTGAAAATTTATGCCCTTTAAAATCGATAAATTCCCTAACAATAGCTACTTTTTAGTGAGATAATGTCTTGCTAAACACTTCTGTTTACAAGCTATTCTCAAATAGTTTTACTTGAACCCTAAGCGCGCTATCCAATTCAGGATTTGATATTCTTCGATCCTTAAAATTTGCTTTAAAATTTGGTAGTGAAAAGGTTGCCACTATATTGGCGTCGTGCCTCGGAAATCTACCGGTAGCAATGTCTAATACCGAAAGGCCTCCCCTTGGTCCCAAAGAGGTTGCCATAAGCAGCATAGGCTTGCCCAACCAATTTTTGCGCTCTGCGCGCGACAACCAATCAAATAGGTTTTTAAACACACTCGTGTAGGCACCATTATATTCCGCTAACGAGATAATAATTCCGTCACCGCTTCTTAGATTATCCAAAAACTTGACTGCATTTTCTGGAATTCCCCGTTCTTTCTCAATATCTATACTGTAAATAGGTAGTTTAAAATTGTTTAAATCCAATACTGTTGTTTCAGCGTTACCAACTAAACTCGCAGCATAACTTGCCAATTTTTTGTTTATTGAATTTGAGCTATTACTTCCAGCAAATGTTATAATTTTTTTCATCCCGTCCCTTTTCCCTCTCCAAAGGAGATGGATATATAGTTATTTTTTAAACAGATTATGTAGTACCCTAAGCCTCATTCAAAAAAGCTTTTTAACGGTCTAGCCAAATAAATACGCCAAATTAGGCCTGTTAAGTGACTAAAGTGATTTGCAGTTTTAATGACCTATACCATATTATATTGTACAAATATAGTGAAATATATATTCCATGGAAACTGTTTCCATGTCATATATACTATAAAAGTATATCTTGTCCTTTAAACATCATTGGGTTTTTGTAAATTCGTGAACAACAAAAAACACCTTATGGATTTAAACTTCAACAAGAACGAAGACCACAATAAATTACTGCTTTCAGAACTTAAAAAACGATTGGCAAAAGTCAAACTTGGCGGTGGCCAAAAGCGCATTGAGAAACATCACGCCAAAGGCAAATTGACCGCACGCGAACGCATAGATTTTTTATTGGATACTAAGAAGCCCTCTATTGAGATTGCTGCTTTCGCCGGTGAGGACATGTATAAGGAACACGGGGGTTGCCCATCGGGCGGAGTTGTTGTAAAAATGGGATACGTAAGTGGAAAGCAATGTATCGTTGTAGCCAATGATGCAACGGTAAAGGCTGGTGCATGGTTTCCAATTACGGGAAAAAAGAATTTGCGCGCCCAGGAAATCGCTATAGAGAATCGCTTGCCCATAATTTATTTGGTAGATTCTGCTGGAGTTTATCTGCCCTTGCAGGATGAGATTTTTCCTGATAAGGAACACTTTGGTCGTATATTTAGAAACAATGCTGTGATGAGCAGCATGGGGATTACCCAAATCGCTGCGGTTATGGGAAGCTGTGTAGCTGGTGGTGCTTACCTCCCGATTATGAGCGACGAAGCCTTAATTGTTGACAAAACGGGAAGTATTTTCTTGGCGGGCAGCTATTTGGTAAAAGCGGCCATAGGCGAAACTATAGACAATGAGACACTTGGCGGTGCCACCACCCATTGCGAGATTTCAGGAGTGACCGATTACAAAGCCAAGGATGATAAGGATGCCCTAGAAACCATTAAAAGGCTTATGGATAAAATAGGTGATTACGATAAAGCTGGTTTCAACCGTATCTCGGCAAAAAAGCCCAAGGAAAACCCTGACGATATCTTTGGCCTCGTACCCCGCTCCCGAGCTGACCAGTACGACATGAAAGAGATTATTAAGCGATTGGTTGACGATAGCGATTTTGATGAGTACAAGGAGGGTTACGGCCAGACCATTATCACGGCCTATGCCAGAATTGACGGTTGGGCGGTTGGTATTGTCGCAAATCAGCGCAAGTTGGTCAAGACCAAAAAAGGTGAAATGCAATTTGGTGGCGTTATTTATAACGATAGTGCGGACAAGGCTACTCGATTTATCGCCAATTGCAACCAGAAAAAAATACCTTTGGTGTTTCTGCAAGATGTTACCGGCTTTATGGTAGGCAGTAAATCTGAACACGGCGGTATTATAAAAGATGGTGCAAAAATGGTAAACGCGGTAAGTAACTCGGTAGTACCAAAATTCACGATTATAATTGGCAATAGTTACGGCGCGGGAAACTATGCCATGTGCGGTAAGGCTTATGATCCAAGGTTAATAGCAGCCTGGCCCAGTGCAGAGCTTGCAGTAATGAGCGGAAACTCTGCCGCCAAGGTATTACTTCAAATCGAAAAAGCATCACTTGAGAAGCAAGGTGAGAATATAACCGAGGAAAAAGAAAAGGAACTCTTTGACAAAATTAAAAACCGCTATGACAATCAAGTCTCACCTTATTACGCAGCCGCCCGAATTTGGACCGATGACGTTATTAACCCCTTAGACACCAGAACTTGGATAAGTATGGGCATTGAAGCAGCTGACCATGCTCCCATTGAAAAAAAGTTTAATATGGGTGTTTTACAGGTTTAGTACGGCCTCATCCAGTAGCGGCATCTGTTGAGCCTTAGCTGCTTTATACATTACTGTTAGAGATAGGTTTAACATTTTTTATTCAAAAGAATAAAGAGCACAGAATCTAATACTAAATAATCTATATAGAAAAGAGCGAGTTTTGCAGCTCTTTAGGGAATGGAAAAAAAAGCATCTCATTTGATTACGGAAATACAAATGAATTTGAATGCCAAATACGTAATAGAAGTATCACAACATAAATAATAATTGTCGGTTTTTTTCACCTTGGATATTCATTTAGGATTTTGTTTTTCGTGAACCTACTGGGAAAATTTACTAAAAACCATCGAACGAATCTTAAACAATTATACCAATTATTATGTTAACAGTTAAAAAGAAAAATATAACGCTATTATTAATAGCTATACTTTCACTTTCAATCTGCTTCTCACAACATTTTAAGCCCCATGAGACAAAAATGCTGAATTCGTTTGGACTCGTATTGAAACCAGATACCCAGATAAATAAAAACCATCTTATTGATTTTAAAACAATTTTAAAGAAGGAAAGAAAAAGGAAATCGAACAAAACAGCTGGAATTATTTTAAGCTCAGTAGGCGTATTTTCAACAAGTTTGGGTATTTTGGTATTATCCAGACCCGCTGGAGATGGAATGGGCAAAGGCATTCAAGAAAGTATTGGTGGGCTGTTGGTTGGAGCTGGACTTGTAAGCGGCGGAATTTCAATTCCCCTTTTTAATTCAGCTTCCAAAAAAAGAAAACAGAGGGACAAGTTAATTGAAAAATACACTGTTAAAAACTAACCATTACCAACAATCCCTAGTCTAAATTACGGCAGATGCAACTACCTTAAACTGCGCTTAGTGCAAAACAGCTCGTACATAAAATTTTCAAAGTCTGTAACAAACGAATCCCACCTATGACTAATGGCAGCCAGAAAAAAATGATTATGTAATCCAACTCTAAAGCTTACAGCGTGAATGGCCTAGATTTTAAAACCCTTTTAAAACATCGTGTACTTCCTCGGTATTTTTAACATAATATTTTGCCGCAGTCTTTACAAAACCCACCTTTACCGTATAAGCGGTTTCGGGTAACTCCTGAAACATGTATTCATCGGTCCAATCATCTCCAATACAGAAAATAAAGTCGTAATTATTTGCGGTTAGCAACCTTGATGCAGCACGCCCTTTATTAACGCTACTACTTTTAATTTCAATTACCTTATTTCCCTTTAGGACCGATAAATCGTTATTTGAGGTCAAACTGGTTAATACCGTATCTATCTCCGTCACACGAATTTGTGCAAGCTCTGGGTCGGCCTTGCGGTAGTGCCAAGCCAAGGAGTACTTTTTTTCTTCTATAAACGTACCTGGTGTTCTATCAACAAAAGTCTCAAGTATAGGTTTTATGTTTTCCATCCATTCGTTCTTAAGACGCTCCAGTGCTTCCCATTCCGCATCTGGTGATTTTAGCCAAACCCCGTGGTCGGTTATCAATTTATAATATTTGTTTTGATTAGTAAACCATTTTGTGAATGTTTCCCTGTCCCTTCCGCTTATTAAAACCACATCATTCTTGGGATCGCTATTTAACTCATCTAATAATTTATAGAGTTTCGCATCTGGCTTCGCATCTTGCGGGTTGTCCTTAAAACTGGCCAGAGTCCCATCATAATCCAATAGCAGCAATCTGTTTTCAGACTGCTTGAAATTATCATACATACGTTTTTTAATTTCGCTATCCAGTCTGGATGCAACTATGACCGAGCCTAGATTTTTGGTTGCCAATAAGGACGTCATAAATTCGTGCGCCCATTTTTCAACCGTATATCGCTTTAATCGCTTTTGAAGAATCTTCATTCGGGATTTTTGTTCATTTTTAGGCATTTCTAAAGCGTATTTTAGGGTATCTGCCAGTTCCTCAAAATTATTGGGGTTTACCAAAAGGGATTCGTTCAATTCTTTCGAGGCCCCTGCCATTTCGCTTAAAATCAAAACCCCGTCTTGTTCGGTTCGGGTGGCCACATACTCTTTTGCGACTAAATTCATCCCGTCCCTCACCGGCGTTATCATGGCGACGTGGGCAGAACTGTATAAGTCTATTAAATTGTTAAACGGTAAGGAGCGGTAAAAATACCAAATTGGTGTCCAACTTACGGTTGAAAACTCACCATTTACCCTACCTACGAGCTCATCGGTATCACGTTTTAATTTCTGGTATTGGGGCACGTTGCTTCGCGAGGGCACGGCCAACATGATAAGTCTTACCTTCTCCTTGTATTCGGGGTATTTATTTAAAAAGTATTCGAAGGCTCGAATGCGGTTAGGGATGCCTTTTGTATAATCCATTCTGTCAATTGAAAGTATCATACGGGCATCGTTACTTGAATTAATGTGCTCATCTAGGCGCTTTTGAAGCTCGCTTTTTTCGCTATTCTTCTGGTTGATGGCCGAGTCGTGAAACTTGTCGTAGTCAATGCCCATGGGGAACGAATCAACCTTCACAATCCTATCGTGATAGGTAATTTCATTAAAATTAACATCCAATCTCATAATTCGCTTTACCGAGCTGAGAAAGTGACGTTCATAATCATAAGTGTGAAAACCAATTAAATCGGCTCCCAACATACCTTCCAATAGCTCCTCTCTCCAAGGAAACGTCCTGAATATTTCATAAGAGGGATAGGGGATGTGCAAAAAGAAGCCAATCGTGGTATTTGGTTTTTTGTCCTTAATCAATTTTGGCAAAAGCAGTAGTTGGTAATCGTGTACCCAAACCGTATCGCCATCTTCAACGTGCTCCAGTGCTTTTTCTGCAAATTTTTCGTTAACCGCCTTGTAACTGTCCCAAAAGTCTTTTTCAAATTCGGTAAACTCCATAAAATAATGAAATAAGGGCCATAAGGTTCGATTACTGAAACCATAGTAAAAACAATCCAAATCCTGTTGATTGAGGGATACGACATCGCACTTAGCGTCCTTAGCGAGTTTTTCCACTTCCCTACCCTGGTCTTCACTAATTTCTTCCTCAACTAATCCAGACCAGCCAATCCATAAACTCTTCCCTTCATTGTGAAAAGACTTTAGGCCCGTTGCCAATCCGCCTACACTCGGCTCAACTTCAAGTTCATCATTTTCAATTTTAACTTTTAATGGAAGTCTGTTGGAAATAATAATTGTTTTACTCATTTTGATTGGAATTTAAGTTTTAACCGTTACCTATTTACCTAAATCGTTTTAGTAACTAATTATGCAAATAATAACAGATGTTTCACTTGCTTAGCTTTGAATGTTAAAAGGTTTTTCGTTAATTTAATAAAAATTGAACGAAACATGGGGCAATGCATAATTTATGCTAAAAATAAAATTTAATAAGCTCATTTAACCAACTTAAACATTAAAATGTGATTACCAATTTAGATTACGGAATAATAGGAAATTGTAGGAGTGCCGCGCTTATTTCAAAGACAGGTTCATTGGACTGGTGCTGTTTACCTGAATTTGATTCATCATCGGTTTTTGCGAAATTACTGGATGAACGTATTGGAGGCAGCTTTGATATTAAGGTTGCAGAAGACTATTCGATATCGCAGAAATACATAGAAAATACCTGTATCCTAGAAACCACCTTTACCAAAGGTGAACATGCCTTTGCCATACGTGATTTTATGCCGCGCTACCGAAAGGAAGATGGTGATTATTATGCACCACCCGAAGTAACACGCTACATAAAACACCTTAAGGGACAACCTGAGTTTTATATTAATTACGACCCCAAGTTAGAATATGCAATAGGTAAGACCCGTACCTACATAAAGGAGAATTTTATAGTAAGTCTTACCGATAAGGAACGATATGATACACTATTTCTTTATACCAGCTTTAATAAGGAGGCTGTAGTAGCAGGTGAATGTATTACACTTAAATCAGACGGATATTTTCAATTTGGTTATAATGAAAAACTTTTTGTCCCCAATCTTGAAAAAATTGAACTAGAGTTGCTTCGTACCAGAACCTATTGGCTCAATTGGATGCAGCGCACACCTACCTACAACGCCTATAACGCTGAAATTGCCAGAAGTGCACTAACCTTAAAATTACTGAGCTATGAAAAAACCGGAGCCGTTCTGGCAGCTGCTACAACATCACTACCGGAAACCATTGGAGAGGTTAGGAACTGGGACTATAGATTCTGTTGGATACGCGACGCATCAATGGTCATAAAAGTTGTTTCAGATTTGGGCCACAAGCGAATGGCCAAACGCTACCTAAACTTTATAACAGACCTAATACCCGATAAAGATGAAAAGTTGCAGATAATGTATGGTATTAATGGCGAAAAAATCCTAACGGAACTTAAATTAGACCATCTAAGCGGTTACATGGACTCCAAACCGGTAAGAATAGGTAATGCCGCCTATTCCCAACGGCAAAATGACATTTATGGTATTTTAATGGATACAATACACCAGCAGTTGATGCGATTTGATACAGATATTGAAAATGGGGAGGAATTATGGGCCCTTACAAAAGGCATTGTTTGGGTTGTAAATAAACACTGGCAAGAACCCGATAAGGGCATCTGGGAATTTAGAACGGAAGACCGCCACTTCACGTTCTCTAAAGTACTTTGCTGGGTTGCCATTGATAAGGCTATTAAAGTCGCCAAAATCCTAGGCAAATCCCATAAGCTTGAAAAATGGCTACCACTCGAGGAAAACATAAGACAGGATATTCATGAAAAAGCGTGGAATGAAGATATAAAGGCTTTTACCCAGAGCTATGGCTCAACCGATTTGGATGCGTCAGTATTGCTAATGGAGCCTTACGATTTTATCGATGCCAAAGATCCTAAATACATTAGTACGGTAAAAGCTATTGAAAAAGAACTGAGCAATAATGGCTTATTATACCGCTATAAAAATAAGGATGATTTTGGACTGCCATCATCATCATTTACGATTTGTACGTTTTGGTTTATTAATAGCCTCTACAAAATAGGTGAGGAAAAAGAGGCCAAAAGACTTTTTGATAAACTGCTTAGCTATGGTAATCATTTAGGCTTGTTCAGTGAGGACATTGACTTTAAAACCAAACGTCTATTGGGTAACTTCCCTCAAGCTTATTCTCATTTGGCACTTATTGAGACGGCTATAAATCTATCAAAAATTACTGAGGAAGCCGAAGTTAAGGAAAGTATAGGTGGCATAGAATAATGTACAAGCCAATATTAACATTAAACTTTTTGCAGACCTTTATTTTGTAATAAAAAAGCAATCAAGGATTGAATGATTCAATCCTTGAATGCTTAATTAAAAGGTATATTTCGTGAATAGGTTGTATTTTAAAACACCACCCAAAAATTCTATTTTATTTACCTAACCACGCTTTACGGGTAGCAACCTGTTTGTCGGTGGCGTCTTTAGCGGGGGTTAATATTTTTGAAGTTGTAAAACTGGGAGTTAATTTGGTTTTTATAATGATTTCCTCTTCATCTCTTTCTAAGGCAACTTCAATGTCATCATCTTCTTTCCATTGGTACATTGCACCAATCATGGCTTGCGCATTTTGCAAGGTCAATTGTTCGCCATTAACGATTTTTATGATATCACCGGGTAACACACCCTGCTCTACCCAAAAACTATTATTATTAACACCTTCTGAGAAAAAAATCACGCCTTTATCCCGGTCACCATCAAAAATAAAGCCACCACCACTTTGTATGTAATTGGTTGGGACTTTACTTTCGGTATAGGTTAATCCAACCTTTTGAAAAAATTCATCATAATTTATTGGTGTATCACCAACAACGTGCGTCTGTAAAAACTCCCCAACAGATGGGTAGGTCATTTCGGTAATTTCGGCAATAAGCGCATCGTCCTCAAATGGTTTTTCCTTGCCATATTTTGTAGAAAGCTCTTTCATTAAGCTTAACATGCTACGATTCCCATCGCTCTCCTCCCGCATTAATATATCAATACACATACCAATAAGCGCTCCCTTTTGATACACGTTATAATAGTTCGAGGCGTAAGGCTCTTCCAAAACATTTTCGCTCATGGTTGTAAAACTCATCGCATCGTTCATTTGTTTTGATGTACTGATTTTCTGGTTCATGGTACGATAAAACTCATTGGGTTCTATTAAACCTTCATAAACCTGGAAATGCTGTGCAAAATACTCGGTTACGCCTTCATACATCCACAAATGCTTGGAAAAAGTGGGTTGATTGTAATCAAAATAGTGCACATCTTCTGAATGTACTGAAAGCGGTGTGACGATGTGAAAAAACTCGTGGGCAACAACATCAACCATTGATGATGCCAACTGTTCCTTTGAGGACGATTCTGGTAAAACCACAACCGTTGAGGTATGATGTTCCAAGGCTCCAAAACCTTTTGGTGCATCTTCACTACCATCAGATAAATATAGGTAAATGTCATATCTTGGAGTGGTATTTACATCACCGAGATAAGCTTTTTGGGCTTCCATCATTTCAAATACCGTTTTTTTCATGCTTTCGGCAGTATGGATATTATTGGGTGAATAGACGCTAAGTACAATTTTTATATCCCCCACCATAAATTCTTCAACATCCAACATGCCGTACATCATAGGGTTATCGGTAATATCAAAATAGCGTGGGGCAAAGTAAGTTGTGGTAATAGCCGTACCGTCCTCGCTTGTAGTGGCGTTGGTATTAGTTAGTGCAGACGTTCTTTCAAAATCGGCTGGTGCTGTAATATCTAGAGTGTACTGGGCATTTTTAAGACTATCAAAATAACCTATAAAACCGTGAAGGTTCAATACGTAATTGTCAGGCTCTATATTTGTACCCGCAGGAGAAAACGGCTGTTCGCCTCCAATACCACCGGTAACTTCTTCATCAAAGGTGTCGTTGACATGGTAAGTAATCTTATCAAGTTTAGTTGCATTGATTATCGTCCAGGTATTATCATCTACCTTAGATGTTGACAGCTCATTACCATCGTAATCCACAGCTTTAAAATCGTCTATATATTTACCAAAATCGCTTACAGAATAGGTACCCTGTATAACCCTTGGCAGTCGGTAAGTCACGGTGTCATCAGTTATTCTACCGGGATTTATTACCACGGGGGCTTTATCGTCTATTACTTGAGAGAGGTTTATGGATGTTTCAATAGGATTAGCGGTAGCCAAATCGTTACTATTTGGCTTTGTTCCGCAAGCCGTCAAGAGCAAACTCAACAACGATACGTAACTAATTTTTTTAAGCATGGTTTTTATTTTATAATAGTTTCGCAAAAATACCATGAGACCGATGCATTTTAGCAAAGAATATGTTAAAATGGTATTTTTGAAACATGGCACAACCACTTATCAGTATCCTCATCCCTTTTAAAGACACCTCAAGGTTTGTAGGTCAATGCATAGAAACCATTCTCAACCAAACCTACCCACACTGGGAGCTGATTATTGTAGATGACCACTCTATTGACAATAGTTATCAAAACGTTCTCGCTTACGCGGAAAATGACATGCGCATTACTCTTTTGAAAAATAAAGGTAAAGGCATTATCGCAGCTTTGCGTCTGGCATTTTCAAAAAGTAACGGTGAGTACATTACCAGGATGGATAGTGATGACAAAATGCACCTACAAAAACTTGAATTTATGCTGAAGGATCTACAAAGATTTGGCAAAGGCCATGTTGCACTCGGTCTAGTGGAATATTTTAGCGATAATGGTGTAGGTAAGGGCTATAAAGCATACCAAGATTGGCTTAACAAGCTTACCGAAACCGGAACAAACTTCTCTCAAATTTATAAGGAATGCGTTATACCCTCACCTTGTTGGATGATGCATCGAAGCGATTTGGAGCGTTGTGGCGCATTCCAACTAGACACCTACCCCGAGGATTATGATCTTACCTTTAGATGTTATGAAAAGGGGATAATATGTATCCCTTCCAAACACATGTTGCATTTTTGGCGAGACCATAGAAATCGCGCCTCTCGAACTGATGGGAAGTACGCTGAAAATAGTTTTTTAGAACTTAAGGTTTCCTATTTTTTAAAATTAAACTACAAGAAATCAAGACCACTGGTTATTTGGGGTGCGGGACAAAAGGGGAAGAAAATCGCAAGATTGCTCGCCAGTAAAAACGTAGCCTATAATTGGGTTTGTGACAATCCAAAAAAAATCGGTAAGCATATTTACAATGTAAAATTAGAACACTTTAAAATAATTGGAGACTTAAGGTCTCCACAAGTCATCATTGCAGTGGCGAACCCTGGTGAACAAAAGGCAATCTTACGTGTTTTGAAGACGTTGAATATGACCAATATGAAAGATTATTTTTTCTTCTGTTAAAATGTTTCATAGCCAAAATTATGAGAGAAATAGATTGAGCTTCAACCTTTACTTTATTTTATCACGAAATCTCAACGTCACGAATTTCGTCAACAGTCATAAATCTCTCTCAATCCCTTTAAAACCCTATTTTAAAATTCATCCTCAGTCCTGTCGTTTTAAATTGTAATAATTAAGCCAACCTTAATTAGTATATAAATCGTCCTTTACCAATGCCTTTATTGGCAAGTTTCGTTGAAATGAGGCCAAGCTCCTTAAATACCTGTTAAATCACTAACCCAAAAAAAGATAAATACTACTTTTGACCTAAAATCGTTATTCCTTGAAGTTTATTTACCGAAGTTTTATTGTTTTCATATGCTGTTTTTCGGCATTTAAAATTTCAGCCCAAGAGTCTAAAAAAATAAAAATTGAATATTCGGGCTTCACGGTTAGAGACAGTATGTTAGGTAAAAACATTACCACTTTCGTGCGCAGCGATCAACGGCAGATACACGTTATCCATGAAGGCATTGATATGTATTGCGATAAGGCCATCTATTATCAAAATGAGGATTTTATTGAGGCCTATAGCAACGTACGCATGCAACAGGGCGATACGATAAATATGACCTCTAAATACGTAGAGTATAGCGGTATCTCCCAATTAGCCTTTGCCGCGGGAGACGTTGTTTTAACTGAGCCACAATCTACGCTCACAACTGATACACTGTATTTTGACCGAACCAAGCAACAAGCCTATTACAATACAAATGGCAAGGTAGTACGAGATACGTCGGGCACAATCACAAGCCGTATTGGTCGGTATTACATGAATGACAGCAAGTACCGGTTTCTAAAGGATGTTGTTTTAGTCAATCCGGAATACATCCTTAAAACCAATCAATTGGATTTTTATTCTGAAAATGGTCACGCTTACATGTACGGCCCCTCAACTATTATTGGTGAGATAAGTACCGTATATTGCGAGCGTGGGTTTTATGACACAAATAATGACATCGGTTATTTTATTAAAAACTCAAAAATCAACTATGAAAATAGGGTCGTTGAGGGTGATAGCCTCTTTTTTGATCGAAATCGGAATTTCGCTTCGGCCACCAATAATATTGAAGTAACCGATACCATAAACAATTCGGTGATTAGAGGCCATTATGCCGAGGTCTACAAAGCAAAGGATTCGGTATTTATAACCAAACGTGCCTTGGCCATAACGGTGCAGGAAAACGATTCACTCTATATTCATGCCGATACCCTAATGGTCACTGGCAAGCCAGACCATCGTATTACCCGAGCTTATTATAACGCTAAGATGTACAAAAGTGATATGAGTGGAAAGGCAGATTCCATTCATGCTGATAATAAAACCGGCCTTACACAGCTTATAAATCTAAGAAGGTTCAATACCGGTGACGCGTTTTCAGTCGAGAGAAAACCCTTAATATGGAATTTGGGCAATCAAATGTCTGGAGATTCCATTCATCTCATCTCCAATGTAGGAAAAGAACAAATAGATTCATTGAAAGTATTTGATAATGCCTTTTTAATAAGTAAGGACACCTTAAGTGAAGGCTTTAATCAAATAAAGGGGCAAAAACTAATTGGCCTTTTTGAGGCTAATGAACTGTACAACGTGGACATCATTAAAAACGCCGAGGTTATATCTTACATTCGAGACGATAGTGACTCCCTAATTGGTATCAATAAATCAAAATCTGGCAGAATCAATATGAAATTTGACGGCCCGTTTAAAATCATTACTTTAATAAACCAAATCGATGGAAGCATCAATCCCGAAAGTCAGTTCCCTCAAAATGCAAGAAAGTTTAGGGGGTTTGACTGGCGGGGAGATGAACAGCCCATGAGCGTTGAAGATTTATTCAGTGACGACCTGCCGTTGCAATTAGTTAAAATTGAAGGTCTTGATGCTTTTGTACCCGAAGAGGAATTTTTTGATGATGCCTTGATGCAACGAGTTGAAGACGCCAGGGAAAAGGATGCAGATATTATAAATAAAGCGGGTAGGAATATTCCAAGCGAAGATAAACCTCGAGCAAACAAAAACATCAGGAAAACAACCAAGCCACAAAGAAAACAAGTGTTTAGTAAAACAAAGTCTGATTCTATTCCAAGCGCGCTAAAGTTGCCCAGGCCTTTGGTAAATGAGGATGATAACAATTAAATTGCTGTTTTAAAAAAGTGAATTTAAAACTCTTTTATCAAAAATCAAGCGAACTTACTCCCTAGCTTAGGGAGAACAATTGAGTACTGCAATCTCAAAGCATTGTGATAACCAATAACGGTTTTCACTTTATTTTTATGTTTGGGGAAGTTTCCTAAACATGAAAGCTTAGAAACTAATGTCGAGACAAGCCCATGAAAACCGATTTCTACAAATATCAGGCACAAACCACACCGCATCCCTTGGCCATGGAAATCTCAAAAGCCGAAGGCTGCTATATTTATGATACAAAGGGCAAGGCTTACTTGGATTTCGTTGCAGGCGTTTCGGCCTGTAGTTTGGGCCATAAGCACCCTAGGGTGGTTGAGGCCATCAAATCACAACTGGACAAGTATCTACACGTTATGGTTTATGGCGAATATATTCAGGAATCTGCAACAGAATTAACGAAACTAATAGCGTCGCACCTACCCGACCCTTTAGAAACAACCTATCTTACCAATTCAGGAACCGAAGCCATAGAAGGCGCTCTAAAATTGGCGCGAAGAATTACGGGACGCAGTGAGATAATTGCCGCAAACCGAGCCTACCATGGCAATACGATTGGTGCTATGAGCGTAATGGGCTTTGAGGAGCGCAAGGCCGCCTTTAGACCTTTAATGCCAGACGTTAGATTTATAAGCTTTAATAATGAGATGGAACTCTCATTGATAAGCAATAAAACTGCCGGGGTCATTTTAGAGACCATACAAGGTGGTGCTGGTTTTATTGAGCCCACCAATAATTATCTGGCAAAAGTAAGAAAACGCTGTGACGAAGTTGGCGCAATCTTAATTCTGGACGAAATACAACCCGGTTTTGGACGCACCGGAAAACTTTTCGGATTTGAGCATTTCAACTGTATTCCAGATATACTGGTTACCGGCAAAGGCTTGGGAGGTGGTATGCCAATTGGGGCATTTACGGCCTCAAAAACCCATATGGGTTTGCTGCAAAACAAACCAAAACTGGGCCATATCACTACGTTTGGTGGGCATCCCGTGATTGCGGCAGCAGCACTTGCCACAGTTAAAGAAATTACCGAAACAAACGTAATGACAGTCGCCACAAAAAAAGAAGCGTTGATACGCGCTCGGCTTCAACATCCACTAATTACTGAAATTAGAGGTAGAGGGCTTATGCTCTCGGCCATTACCAGCTCGGCAGATATTACCGACGAGGTCGTTATAAAAGCACAAGAGAGAGGTCTCATCTTATTTTGGTTGCTCTATGAACCAAAAGCTATAAGGATTACACCACCGCTTACCATTACAGAAGATGAAATCATTACTGGTTGCGACATCATCATATCAATCCTAAACGGGATTTCGGCACGATAAATGCTCTCATACATTTGTGCCCCAATGCAGTTTTGCTATGTTAATTAATTTGTTGAAAACATTGAATGTTAACAACAGTAAAGCTTTAATGATAACTGTACATTTAGATAACCAATAACGCCATTTGCTTATGGAATTCAGCCAGCCTGAAGAAAACAACGAATTATCCCTTACCAAATTTGAATCGATGTTAAAGACCAATCATGTGCTTTTTTTCGATTCAGCAGAATTTGAAAACATCATTTACCACTACCTTGAAAATGGAAAAATAGCTTTTGCAAGAAAAGCCATAAAATTAGGCTTAGAGCAACATCCAAGTTCGGTAAATTTGCGGCTGTTTCAAACTGAAATCTTAATTATTGAAGATAAATTAGATGAAGCCGATATACTCTTGGAACGTCTTCATGAATTAGAACCCGGTAATGAGGAAATCTATATTCAAAAAGCAAATGTTCTCTCTAAAAGGGATGAACATGAAAAAGCGGTAAGCACGCTGCTCCTAGCCCTTGATATTGCCGATGGTGAAGAAGGTATTGCAGATTTATATGCCTTAATTGGTATGGAATATCTGTTTTTAGACCAATTTGAAAATGCCCAAGGCTATTTTAAAAAATGCTTGGAGATTGATAACCAAGATTACTCAGCCCTATATAATATAATTTATTGCTATGATTTTCTGAATAATACCAACGAGGCTGTAAATTTTTTAAATGAGTATCTAAATGGCAATCCATACTGTGAGGTTGCTTGGCATCAATTAGGCTGTCAGTATTATTTACTAGAAGATTATGAAAAAGCATTAGTGGCTTTTGACTTTGCCATAATTTCAGATGATACTTTTATTGGCGCCTATTTGGAAAAAGGAAAGGTTTTGGAGAAAAAGAAACGCTTTAATGAAGCCATTGCCAACTACCATATAACCTTAGAACTTGAGGACCCAACTTCCTTTGCTCTGTTGCGAATTGGCAAATGTCACGAAAAATTGGGCAATAATGATTTAGCCGTACAGTACTATTATAAAACGGTTCATGAAGACCCATTGTTAGACAAGGGCTGGATTGCGATTACCAAATTTTACAATCGTAAAAAGAATTATCAAAAAGCATTGTTCTACATTAATAAAGCCATTAATATTGATGGGGAAAATGTGGTGTACTGGAAATTATACGCCCAGATAAACCATCGTCTTAATTTTATAGAAGAAGCGGAAAGGGGTTACAAAAGAGCCTTGGACCTCGGCAATTATGAGTTATCAATCTGGTTGGCTCGAGCTGATTTGCTCATTGAATTGGGTGAATTTGAAGCCTCTATCCTAAACCTCATACAAACCGCAGAATTCTACCCCGAAACGCCTGAAATTGAATTTCGATTGGCCGGCCTTTATTTCACACTTCACGAAAGTAGCAAGGGGCATTATCATTTAAAAAATGCCGTTTTACTCAACAAGGATTTTTATTATATTCTTGAGGAACTGTTCCCAAAGGTGTTAAATAAGCCATCGGTAAGGGAAGTAATTTTAGAAGCAAGGTAAACGTTCACTCAAGTAATCAACAATTTTCAGCTAAAGCTAGTGTTGCCAATACAGTCTTCATTGCAAAAATAATGGCATGTTCAATCTACTTAAGTCTTTATAAATGTTTTCAATAAATCCCAGAATCCCAATCTTGATTTTTGCCTTGGTATTAACCGCTGGCTGTAAAAACGATAAACCTAAGAACAAGGTTTCCAAACAGTCTAATGTAGATACGCTTTCAGATATATCAACAAATGACTTTAGGGAATTTAAGGTGCTTGATTCTAAATTTATCAAAAAAATAGAGATGTGGGAATCCCTAGATGGACAATTGGCTGATTTTTCAAACGAAAAATATATCGCATTAAAACCGTTCATTTTAGAAAAGGACATATCCTTTATTCAAAAAAAAATTTCAGATGGAAGTATTACCTATGAGTTGCTCACTAAATTCTATCTGTATCGTATTAGAAAATTTGACCGCGAAAATGAGTTATCCCTTAATGCAGTGATTTCCATAAACCCAAAAGTGATTGCGCAGGCTAGGCAAAAGGATAATGAATTAAAAAATAAAGATGAAAAACACCCTATTTATGGGATGCCAATTTTACTTAAGGATAATATAAACACCTTGGACTTACCAACTACTGCGGGAGCGGTTGCGCTCCAAAAAAACAATACTGAAAACGCATTTATCACTCAAAAATTGGTAGATAATGGGGCATTAATTTTAGGAAAGGCAAACTTAAGTGAATGGGCCTATTACTTCTGTGGTGATTGCCCCAGCGGTTATAGTGCTATTGGCGGGCAAACCCTAAACCCATATGGCAGACGAACTATGGATACCGGAGGCTCCAGTTCAGGAAGCGGAGTGGCCGTTGCCGCTAATTTATGCGTTGCCGCGGTTGGAAGCGAAACCGCTGGTTCAATACTTTCCCCTGCAAGCCAAAACTCAACAGTTGGGCTAAAACCAACCATTGGTTTATTAAGCCGCACTGGCATAGTACCCATTTCTTCTACTTTAGACACACCTGGCCCAATTACAAAAAATGTGAGTGATAATGCCATTTTGCTAGATGCAATGAAAGGTTTTGATGGCGCAGACTTTAAGTCAATTAAAATGAATTTTGATGTTAAAAACTATTACGTAAATCTATCGTCTAAACATCTAAAGGGGAAGCGATTTGGAGCTTTTAAGGAGTTGATGAAAGACACGCTTTACGCCAATGCCATTGATATTTTGAAAAACCAAGGTGCTAACATCGTAGAAATTTCTGAGGAAAAAATTGATCTACCCGACTTCTTAAGGCTTTTGAATCTAGATATGAAGGCTGACCTAAGCAACTACTTCGCAGAATATATGGATGAGGATTTAAAATTTAGCTCTATTGAAGATGTCATGGCCTTGAACGAAACCGATAGCATAAATATTATGCCATACGGGCAACGCCTTTTTAAGGATGTGGCAAAAGACTCTGCAACTGATGAAGAATTTGATGCTATCAAGTCTATTTTAAAAACAAATGGGAAACGTTTTTTTGACCTACCAATGAAAGCAAAAAACCTAAACGGTATTCTGTCTGTAAACAACTACCACGCGGCAGAAGCGGCGGTTGCCGAATATCCGGCTTTAACCGTACCAATGGGCTATACGTCCCAAGGTGTGCCAAAAGGCTTGACATTTATTAGCAAACCAATGTCTGAGAAGGATTTGCTGGAATGGGGATATGGTTTTGAGCAAGCTTCAAAAATGCGAAAAGCTCCAGAAAACTATAACTAATCAATCAAAGCGTTGATTTTACCCCAAAGTTTATTATCAAAATCTGAAAGCGCAAAATTTAATCCATCAGCCGCATTTCCCATTCTTACAATCACCAAATCCCGACTTGGTACGATATAAATCTTTTGGTCATCCCGGCCTAAGGCACAATACATATCGGCCGGTGCATTTGGTACAAGTTCGCCTTGAAATTCAATTTGGGATTGAGGCACTCTGTAACTGGATTTCCCATTAAGCCACCACATGTAGCCATAAGCTTGGTTAAGGGATTGTGAGGTAGTGGTTGATTCTGTAACAAAAAGTTCTGGGATTATTTGATTGCCATCCCATTTTCCACCAGCAGAAATCAATAAACCAAATCGCGCCATGCTCTTGGTACTGCTCCAATACACATTGAAATCATTAACCTTAAACCAGCTACCGTTCATCCCAATGGGGTCTTTTAACTTTATTTCAAAATAGTCCTCAAAAGCTTGATTGCTCGCTGTGGCAATAACATCCTGCATTTTTATATAAACATTATGATAAGCCCATCTATCTCCCGCATCTGCTACATATTGTAAATTTTCAGAAGACACATTATTTCCTAAATTATCATCTAATCCTGAGTTCATGCTCAACAGATTCTTACAGGTAATTAATAGTTCTTTTTCAGGCGGTGCGCTGGTCCAACCGGCTCCTAAATAATCAGACACCTTATCTTCAATAGAAAGAAGATTTTCATTTTGGGCAATCCCAGACATAGCAGTCGTGAGGGTTTTTCCGGCACTGGCCCAATACCAAGTAGAGTTTTCATCATGTCCATTTAAATATATCTCGGTATTCTCAACTATTTTGCCTTTGTGGAGCATGACAAAACTTTTACTATTGCTTTCATCAAGAAAATCAATGAGCGGTTGCAAATGGCTTTCGTTCCAGCCAAGTTCTGAAATTGAAACGGTTTCCCATGAGGTATTAGACGCATTAGAGGGAAAATAGATACCGCTGGCGATTGGGTCATCAACAACTTGAGCCATGTTGTCATCTTCAGAAGTACAAGACACTATTACCATTACTGTAAAGAGGGACATTAAACGCGCTGTAACATTCATCATAAGTTTTTTAGTTAGACTAATCTAGCTTCTAAAGGTTTAATCTAATATCAACAAATATATCGTAAATGCTTTATATCTTTGCACGCTTGATTTATGGGAATTCATTTAATAAACTATTGAATGGACATCGTTGCAATTGGTATCAATTTAAGGGATTCTTTCAACGCAACTTAAAATGCGTTTTATCTCAGTTTGATTTCAGAGGTAACCAAAAAGGATTCCTGGCATCAATGGGAACTGGATTAAACCAGACTCCCCAATAATGAGATTTAAATGAGCTCCCACTGTAATGGTAGGTACATATGAGAACAAAGACTTTAAAAAAGAACAGGATTAACGTTGTGACCCTTGGCTGTAGTAAAAATGTTTACGACAGTGAAGTCCTCATGGGGCAGTTAAAGGCAAGTGGCAAGGACGTTGTTCACGAGCAGGAGGGAAATGTCGTTGTTATCAACACCTGTGGCTTTATAAACAATGCCAAAGAGGAAAGTGTAAATACCATTCTGGAATTTATGCAAAAAAAAGAGTCTGGTGAAGTAGATAAGGTTTTTGTAACCGGCTGCCTAAGTGAGCGGTATAAGCCAGATTTACAAAAGGAAATCCCTAATGTTGACCAGTATTTTGGCACAACGGAATTACCGCACCTTCTAAAGGCGCTGGGTGCAGATTACAAACACGAACTCATTGGCGAACGCTTAACAACCACACCAAAAAACTACGCTTATCTTAAAATCGCCGAAGGTTGCGATAGGCCCTGTAGCTTTTGCGCCATACCATTAATGCGCGGTAAGCATAAATCCACTCCTATCGAGGATTTGATAACCGAGGCCAAAAACCTAGCTGCTAATGGCGTAAAGGAACTAATTTTAATTGCGCAAGACCTTACATACTACGGTCTTGACCTCTATAAAAAACGTAATCTCGCCGAACTTTTGGAGCATTTAGTGGAAGTTGAAGGTATAGAATGGATTCGGTTGCACTATGCTTTTCCAACAGGTTTCCCTATGGATGTATTAGACGTTATGAAACGTGAGCCCAAGGTTTGTAATTATATTGATATCCCGTTACAGCACATCTCAGATAAGATTTTAAAAAGTATGCGACGTGGTACCACAAAGGAAAAAACCACAAAACTACTAAAGCAGTTTAGGGCTAAAGTTCCCGAAATGACAATTAGAACCACCTTAATTGTTGGTTATCCTGGAGAAACAGAAGAGGATTTCCAAACGTTAAAGCAATGGGTAAAGGATATGCGCTTTGAGAGATTGGGTTGTTTTACGTACTCCCATGAAGAAAATACCCATGCTTATGATTTAGAAGACGATGTCCCCGAAGATGTAAAAATGGACAGAGCCAACCAAATTATGGAGATCCAATCCCAAATCTCTTGGGAGTTGAACCAGGCTAAAATCGGGAAGGAATTTAAGGTAGTTATCGACCGAAAGGAAGGCAATTACTTTGTTGGGCGTACCGAATTTGATTCTCCAGATGTAGATAATGAGGTCCTAATTTCAGCAGAAAACACCTATCTGAAAACTGGGGAGTTCACTACTATCAAAGTTACGGAAGCTGAGGATTTTGACCTTTATGGAGTCGTTGTTCCTTCTTAAGCAAAAGGTCATTAACTTTTTAAAGTGGGATGATAGTCCACTGAATTTGCTTAACTTCCAGCTATGGAAACACAGACCATTCAAATTAACGGTTCAAACTTAGATAAGGCACGACTGCTGCAACTTATAAAGGGTGGCAGAAAGTTGGAAGCTGTAAAATATGTGAAAGCAACAACACGTTTAAGCTCAAGGCAATCTGAGGACATTGTAGATAACCTTGCAGAAAACCCCAATTATTATTCAAATGATATTGTTGATATTAAACAAAACAGTGGTAATAGAATTAAAATTGGCGATAATCAAGTTAAGGCTACACAGCCAACTAAAACCGGTGGACATGTTATAGAACAAGGTAGTTCTCTTTCCAGAAGCATTATAATTATCGTTGTTGCCGCTATTGTAACAGTTTTGGTTTGGTTACTTATTCGCTAATTTCATCTTAATAAGAAGTATGTCATTCAAACACCTAAACCTCAATAAATCCTTACTAAAAGCCGTTTCTGAAAAAAATTATTCTACGCCCACTTTGGTTCAAGAACGCGCTATACCTTTAGTCTTAGAACGTAAAGACCTTATTGTTTCAGCACAAACAGGTACTGGGAAAACAGCGGCTTACGCCTTACCTATCCTTCAACTTCTTTTAAATAAACAGGAAGCCCCGAAAAAGGGAAAAACAGTAAAATCCTTAATAATTAGTCCCACACGGGAACTGGCAGTTCAAATCGCTAAGGATTTTAAATTCTACGCTCAGCATACCAACCTTAGAACGGTCGTGATATTTGGTGGAACGCGTATAGAGCCCCAAATTGATTTATTGAAAAAAGGAGCAGATATCCTAATAGCTACCCCGGGGCGTCTCTTGGATTTACACAAACAAGACTTAATTAATTTAGCTTATGTGGAAACTCTGGTTTTGGATGAGGCCGATATTATGCTGAATATGGGCTTTATTGATGATGTAAAAAAAATTGAGCGACTTTGCCCAAAAACAAAACAGTCATTATTGTTTTCGGCTACAATTCCGTACAAAGTTGAGGAGTTGGCAAAGATTATTTTAAACAAGCCCGAACGTGTTGAGGTTTCTTTAAATTCCTCTGCTGGGGTAAATATCAATCAGCTATTATTTTATGTACAAAAGCGTTATAAGATTCCGCTTTGTGCACATTTACTCAGAAATGAGATACGAGGAAATATATTGATTTTTAGACGCACAAAATTTGGTGTGGAAAAATTGGCCGAACGGCTTCTTGAAAAAGGGCATAGCGTAGAGCGATTACATGGCGACCGCTCACAATCTGAACGCCAGACCGCTTTAAATACATTTAAAAATGGTAAGGTTAAAATACTGGTTGCAACAGATGTTGCATCACGTGGTCTAGATGTCGAAAAACTAGATGCTGTGATAAACTTTGACCTACCTAGCAACCCAGAAACCTACGTGCATCGCATTGGAAGAACCGGCAGAGCAGGAGCAATTGGTACTGCCTACTCCCTATGCTCACCAGATGAAAAATTTTACATCAAGAAAATCGAAGAGCTTACCAATGTTCAAATACCAATAATCCACAACCACCCCTTTCCGCTAGATTCAAATGCCAAGCCGATTGTACATAAAAAGAAGGGCAGCAAGCATAAAAAAGGGCGTAAGGGCGAAGGCGCTAAAAAACGCAAAAAACGCTGGTACTGAGGCGCAAAAAAGGCTATCTGACCCTTAATTAATTGAAGTTGTAGAAATAATAATGACGATGTTGTTAGAGGACATGGCTTAATTTATTACCAAATAGCGTTAAGCAATTTCCCGATTCCGTTATTTTATCAATATCTTTATAAAACGATAAAAATCTTAAAGAAAAGCCTATATTTTAGTCTATGGATTTTACAAACCCGCTTGTTTATGGAGTTCCTTGTTTTTTGGGACTCATTTTGTTGGAACTCACTTACAGTAAAACCCACGACCACAAAAAAAATAAAGACCTTTATCATTGGAAAGATTTCGCCTCTTCACTCACTATGGGTATTGGTTCTACCATACTTGCCCCTTTAATAAAAACCATTTCTGCCATAGTCATTTTCAACTTGGCATACGAATTTTTTAATCCTATTGTTGATGGGGTAAGAACAAATATCATGGGCTGGGAGTCCTTTGGTTATGCTTGGTACGTTTGGTTTGCCTGCCAGTTTTTAGATGATTTTTCATACTACTGGTTTCATCGTCAAAACCACATGGTTCGCTTTTTATGGGCAGCCCACATTGTTCACCATTCCTCAGATAATTTCAATTTGGGAACAGCAATAAGAAATGGATGGTTTACTATTTTTTACAAACCATTGTTCTACGTTTGGCTTCCAATAATCGGTTTTCCTCCAGAGATGGTTGTGGTTTGTTTAGGGATTGAAGCGTTATGGCAATTTCAGTTACATTCAGTATACATACCAAAATTGGGGATTCTTGAAAAGGTCTTCAACACTCATACCATGCACCAGGTGCACCATGCTAAAAACATTGAGTACATGGATAAAAACCACGGTGGTTTCCTTAACATCTTTGATAAAATCTTTGGGACCTGGAAACCGTTGGATGAAACAATCGATATTAAATACGGTGTAACCACACCGCCAAACTCATACAATCCTATCATAATTTTAACGCATGAATACAAAGATATTTGGCGCGATATAAAAAAATCCAAAAAATGGAAAGATAAGTTTATGTATGTTTTTGGGCCACCGGGTTGGAGTCACGACGGAAGTACGTTGACCATTAAACAAACTAGGGCTAAATTGGCAGAGGAAAAACGAGCGGTTCAACTTAAAATTAAAAAACAAACCGAAACGGCCGAACTTCACAAGCGAATAGCCTAAAATAGTGTATTCGTAATAGACTCCATATGCTATATACAGTCAATTTATCATTACTCCAGCAAAAGGTAGCTATTGGTTTAAGCTAGCTCTCCACGGTTCAGCGTTTTTAAACGTAAAAAAGAAAATTTTATAAAATACGAGAAAATTATATTTAAAAGCGTGGCCGCGAGACATTAATTTCTTTGAGTCTTTATGATAAGGATTTGCAAATAAAGCATTCCGCAGAACATCAAGAAAGCATATAGTGAAATTTCTGAAAATTGGAAGTCTGTTAATAAGTCTTCAAAATGCTTTGAAACAATGTTTTTAAGGTTTAACATTTTGGACGAGTGAGAGGTTTCGCCTTTGGAGTTTGACACTGAATACCCAGTTATAGCTAATACAGCAACAGCCATTACCAACCATACTGGCTTTGATATTGGTGGCTTATAAACAAAAGCCCGGGAATTGGATATATAATCAATCTGGGAAAGGAGCTTAGACGTAAAATCTTTGGACGGAGTGTCCAAATTGGTTTTTCCCATTATTTTTCTAGAGAGCTTGTCTAAGTGTTTTTCTGCATTATTTTCCATAGGTCGCAATGGTTTCGGGTTCTAAATTACGTATTAATAATTTTGCCAATTTCTTTCGGCATCTAAATAGTTTCACTTTGATATTATTAGAACTAAGGTCAAAAATTTTAGACATTTCGCTTAGGGATAGTTCATCATAATAGTAAAGCGTCATCAAAGCGGCATCATCACTATCCAGTTTCTGAATGCAATTTTTAATGATTGCACCTCGCTCTTTAGCCATCATGTTGTCCAAGGCATTATCAATGGATTTGATTTGGTTTTCTGTAAATTCATCAATTTGTACATCACTCAAATATTTCTTATTCTTTTTTATTCTATCAAGACAGGTTCTATAGGCAATTTTATACATCCAAGTTGAAAGTTTAGAATCCATCTTAAACGTAGGTAGCGATTTATAAACCTTTATAAATGTGTCTTGAGCGACTTCCTCGGCTTCCTCTCTATTTTTGAGCATTCGCAGTGCAAGACTAAATACTAAATCCTTATGGCTATCCACTAATTTTGCAAAAGCGTACTGCTCCCCTTTCAGGATAGCACTAATGATGATTTTTTCTTGGCTGATGGTCATTACTACATAAGACGAGGCCTTGTAGATAATGGTTACAGATTATTTAATAAATTATGAAATCCCTCAATTAAATCGATAAGATTCAAACCAAATTAAAGAAAGGGTCAATGCCGAAACTTCGGGACTAAAACCGCAATTATCCCTAAAGCAGATTTCAAAAACTGATACCTAATTTAGACCTCTAGACTTTCAATTATGTTAGTCTTGTACAATTGGCGTTTTACATTTTTTTTAAGTTTTGGGGTTTTGTAATTACCTATAAGCCTTCACCTGATTTGTTGTTCGTAAAAAAAAAGGATTTTTATGTAACCAAAATCAAAAGACTCACGTCATAAGTGTTGAATCATTTAAAAACGAACATTTAAAACAAAAATTATGGAAGGCATTTTAATTCCCATTAGTTTATTTTTAGCCATATTTGGCATCTTTTATCTCTATTTATCAACCCGAAACAGGGAACGTTTAGCACTTATTGAAAAAGGTGCAGATGCCAGCATTTTTATGAAAGGGCGGAAACATACAGCACCAATCTGGAAGGTTATTATTTTGAATCTTGCTTTACTGCTCATGGGTATTGGTATAGGTGTTTTTATAGCGAGTCTATTAGATGAATATTCCAGCCTCAATAGTGATGCCGTTTATCCAGCAACTATCTTCTTCATGGCTGGTTTGGGTTTACTCATTGGTTTTACCATGACCAAAAATTTAGACAAGGAGTAATTTTTCAAGATTAGAAAAATACAGCGCCATCAATTAACTTTGATGGCTTTTGTGTTTTTGACAAAACGCTATAAGGGTTTTCAGTTTCCCAAATTTAAACCTATATTCAACTGTGGAAAATTTTACTCCAACAGTATTACAAACAGAAGCACTTTCGGTCGGCTACACATCGAACAAGGGACAATTGGTTATCGCAGAACGCGTAAATCTCAATCTAAAAAAAGGCGAGCTTGTAGGACTGGTAGGTGCCAACGGTATCGGGAAATCTACGCTTTTACGAACCCTGGCTACCATACAGGAACCTTTGGGTGGTAAGATTAAAATTAATTCCCAAAACCTAGAAACTTACACCCCGCAAGAATTAGCAAAGGTCTTAAGTCTGGTCTTGACCGAGCAACTAATTGCTAAAAATCTATCGGTATTTGAAATGATAGCGCTTGGGCGCCAACCCTACACCAACTGGGTGGGTAAATTAACAAAAGATGATGTGGCCTTTATAGAAAGCGCCATAGAACGAACAAACCTATCCAAACTAAAACATCGTAAATGTTATGAGCTTAGTGACGGTCAATTACAAAAAGTAATGATTGCGAGAGCCTTGGCCCAAGATACGCAACTTATTATTTTAGATGAGCCTACTACCCATTTAGACATGTATCATAAAGCCTATATTTTAAAATTACTCCAAAATATTTGCAAGAAGACCGGTAAGACTATTTTATTTTCATCCCATGAAATTGATTTGGCCATTCAATTATGCGATAAAATGGTTGTAATGACACCAACTGGGATTATTGCAGATGCCCCCTGTAAGCTTATTGAGCAAGGGATTTTTAAAAGCCTTTTCCCTGATGATTTGATTACTTTTGATGACCAGACCGGAAGTTTTAGGGTGCGTAAATAAGCTTGAAATCATAATCGATATTTAAATTAAAAATCTAAAGCGAAGCTATGAGCTTAGATTTAATTCAAAAGATTCTCCAATCTCAATAATGCCTTATCCAATTACGTAAAATAGACCAATTGCTAAAAGGCTTTAGATGAAAATGCATAGACCACGCAATAATTTTCAAACCGAAAAAACTATCTTTGGCCAAACTTCAAGGATAATATATGTCTGAAACGCTAATACTAATTATATCAATTATAATTTCCGCACTAGTCGGTACTTATTTAGGTATGCTTGTAACAAAACTGAAAAGTAAAAGTGAGCAAAGCACCTTAGCGGAAAGAAATGCAAACCTGGCCCAACAGCTAGAAGAGTCTAGACAGTTTCATCAAACTGAAACAGAAAAACTTCAAGACGGTTTCCGTCTAAAAATGGAAGAGCAACATCAAGTTGTTTCCAAAATTGAAACCGAACGCGAGGACATAAGAAGAGAAAAAGATTTACTAAACACAGAATTAACCCGGCGCAATGCCGAGTTAGACAATCTACAGCAGCTTTATAACAAAAGGGAAAACGAAGTTGAAGAACGACAACACCAATTACGTAAGGACTTTGAGCTGCTCGCTAATAAAATTTTAGATGAAAAATCTGAAAAATTCACACTTCAGAACAAGGAAAACATAAAAAACATTCTTAATCCCCTTCAAGAGAAAATTCAGGTTTTTGAGAAAAAAGTGGATGATACCCAAAAGGAAAGCATTAGTATGCACTCGGCATTAAAGGAGCAGTTGCTTGGTTTAAAGGATTTGAACCAACAAATGACCAAAGAAGCCGAGAACCTTACCAAGGCCTTAAAAGGGGATAATAAAATGCAAGGCAACTGGGGCGAATTGGTATTGGAGCGGGTACTAGAAAAATCTGGATTGGAGAAGGACCGTGAGTATTTTGTACAGCAAAGTTTCACTTTAGCCAATGGCTCAAGGGTACTGCCAGATATTGTACTACACCTTCCCAACAATAAAAAAATGATTATTGACAGTAAGGTCTCACTAACGGATTATGAGCGCTACGTTAATGCCGATGAAGAACAACGCCCTATATATCTAAAAGCGCACATTAATTCCATAAGGAAACACGTTGACCAACTTTCGGCAAAGAATTATCAGGACTTATACGATATAGAGTCGCCTGACTTTGTACTGCTATTCATCCCCATTGAACCCGCTTTTGCTATTGCCATTAATGAGGATAATTCACTGTACAATAAGGCTTTTGAAAAAAATATTGTTATTGTAACACCCTCCACCCTGTTGGCTACCTTACGAACTATCGACACGATGTGGAATAATGAAAAGCAACAGCGCAACGCCATTGAAATTGCACGCCAGGCAGGTGCACTTTACGATAAATTTGAAGGATTAGTGAAGGATTTAACGGGTGTTGGAAAGAAAATCGATGACGCCAAAAAAGATTATTCCTCGGCCATGAACAAATTGGTTGAAGGAAGGGGAAATTTAGTAACAAGCGTCGAAAAATTAAAGCGAATGGGCGCTAAAGCAAAAAAATCATTACCCGATAAAATTTTGGAGCGGGCTAATGATAAAGATGGTACATAGGATTTGTAATATTGGTTGAACTTAAAAACTAATCCACTTATGTGGGCATAATATGAAAAAAGCAGTCGGAATTATAGTCATATCGGTCATAACTATTTTAGTAATATTTTACACTGTAGTGTATTTTGTACCATACAGTGAAGGTTACCGGTCGGGCGAATTGATAAAATTCAGCAACAAAGGTATTATTGTAAAAACTTGGGAAGGCCAAATTAGCCAGGGTATTTCTGGGGCGCAGATATTTTCATTTTCTGTATTAGACAAGGATGAGGAAGTGATAAAAAACCTGAAGGAGTTTCAAGGTGAATACGTCAAATTAACTTATACCGAGCGCTTCGCTACCTTCTTCTGGCTGGGGGATACCAAGTATTTTGTAACTAAAGTGGAAAAAGAAAGTTCACCGCATTTTAGAAGATAAATACACTTTAAATCCAATGATTTACCCCTAAACTTAATGACCTTGCAACCCAATATTTGAGAGCATGCAAAACTTCAAAACCGTAGATTCTTCAAGGATTAGTATTTCAGAATTAATGAAACCAATCCATTCTAATTTTGGTGGAAAAATTCACGGCGGGTATATCTTGAGTTTAATGGACCAAATTGCCTTCGCCTGTGCTTCAAAACACTCAAAAGCGTATTGCGTAACTGCATCTGTAGATACTGTTGATTTTTTAAGCCCCATAGAAATCGGTGATTTAGTGACCATGAAGGCCTCAATCAATTATGTTGGTCGCACTTCAATGGTTGTTGGTATTAGGGTAGAATCTGAAAATATCACAACTGGACAAGTTATGCACTGCAATTCATCGTATTTTACCATGGTGGCCAAAGACGAAACTGGAAAATCGGTTGAAGTACCTGGGCTAATCGTTAACGATGAGAAGGAGGTCAAACGTTTCCTGAAGGCTATCAAAAGAAATGAAACCAAACGAATGCGCCAAAAAGAATTTGATAGCGCAAGTTTTTCACTTGATAATTATTTAGAACAATTAAAGGATTATAATGTGAAGATTTCCTTGCCCGAAAGCAGTGATTAAATGTAAATATTACTTTTAATGTCGAGCACTTAGGGCGAATTAACCCCAAATTAAGTCAACAATTGCACGGTAGCAAGGTCTTGCCCGCATTGTCAGGGCACTTATACGGCACGCACTATCACTTTAAAACTATTAATTAGAATGGAACCTTAACGCTAAATGATCTGTCTTTATAAAATAAAATGCAGCCAGTAAGATTTTTAGGCTGGTTGTATTTTGGTGGGAAGCTATTTATAAACTTAGGAATAGACCTATTAAAAAGTATAATAATCAGTTGAAACGAAATACCAAGTTTTCGGCAAAAGCATTCAATCTAATTCGGGCAACTTCAACGCATTTAAAACACTTTTTTCTTTCATAAGCCTTTCAATATCTTCAGATTTACGGGGAGCTTCGGCAGAAAGATTTACCGGCCCATTTTTTGTAATTAAAATATCATCCTCAATTCTTATGGCAATTCCGTGCCATTTTGGGTCGCAATCGCTTCCAGTTGGGATGTATATGCCAGGCTCAACGGTAATAACCATGTTTTCTGCTAATGCCCCATAGAGTCCGGGGTCATGAACATCCAACCCAATGTGGTGCGAGGTACCGTGCGGGAAGTACTGCCTTGCTTCACTTTCGTTTTTAGCAATTCCCAAATCAATTAATCCCTCATAAACTACTTTTCTCGCTGCCGTATCTGGAGATTGCATGGTATTACCAATAATTGTAGCTTTTATTCCAGCTTCTTGGGCATTGTAAACAATATCATAAATGGCTTTCTGCTCCTTACTGAATTTACCATTAGCTGGTATGGTTCTGGTAACATCTGCGGTATACCCATGGTATTCTGCACCCAAGTCCATCAGCACTAAGTCGTCTTCAACCTTCATTTTAGAGTTTTCAATATAATGTAGTACACAACCGTTATTCCCTGCCCCAACAATACTCGGGTAGCCTTCGTACTCGCTCCCGTATGTTTTGTAGATGTATTCATGAACCCCTTGTATTTCTGTCTCTGACATACCGGGATGCATTGCTTTCATAATTTCCCGTTGACCCATTGCTGAAATCCGAACCGCTTTTTTTAGCAAAACCAATTCATCATCGGTTTTTATTTCCCTAAGACCAGCCATTAAGGTTGATAGGGTTTTGGTGTCTATATATACTTTTTCAGCTTGAAGCGTAGCATCAGAATCAATTTCAATATCATCCGTTTCGTTTTCAATTTTGTAATCATCAATTAAACGTACCTGTTTTTTAAAGGATTGCACCAGATCGTACAAGTCGGCTTTATGCCGTGTATCGCGATAATCGTCCCTAAAGTTTTTGAACAATACCTTATCAAACTTAGCGAAATCAATTCCAGATTCTAAAAATGCTATTCCGTTTTCAACTGCTTTAAATCCCAGCTTATTTTTTGCGCCCTCTACACCTAGACGACGGCCAGTCCATTGTTCGGCTCTTGGGTCTCGTTGTTGTACAAAAAGTTTTTCGTTATAGCTATTTCCGTTATCATCTGTAAAAGTTTCAGAAAAAATAAGCAATACTGCATGCGGTTCTTTATAGCCGGTCAAGTAATAAAAATTGGGATCTTGATGGTAGACGTAATCTACATCATTAGCGCGATTTCTAATTGGGTTGGCAAAGAATACGGCGACAGTATTGTCTGGCATTTTTTCTCTTAGCGCATCTCGCCTTCCCTTGTGAAATTCCTTACTCAAATAGTCTTGTGGTAAATTTTCCTGTGCTACGATTTCATTAAAGAAAATACATAAAGACACGAGTATGAGGGTAGTTTTCATAGTAATTAAGGTTTGGCATTTTGAAAGTTATGAATAAAACTCATTTTACTTACATTTCACATGAAACATTAACAAATTTTACCTATTGGAGTTGTGCATTAGTTAGTGCTTTAAGACCGATAATTTTCAATATTTTTGTGGGCGGGTCTTAATTTATTATGACGAAAATGAAGACCATTTAATACGACCATATACCTTAAAACCTTAAACAAGACATCTAATTAAATGAAAGATACAGCCTTAACCAAAACCCATGTTGCCCTTGGCGCCAAAATGGTACCTTTCGCTGGATACAATATGCCTGTTCAGTATGCTGGTGTAAATATTGAACACGAAGCCGTAAGAACCGGAGTTGGAGTGTTTGATGTGTCTCATATGGGAGAATTTTTGATTGAAGGGCCCACGGCATTGGAACTGATTCAGAGCGTTACTTCCAACGATGCTTCAAAATTAACGGTGGGCAAGGCGCAATATAGCTGTTTGCCTAATGATAAAGGTGGTATTGTGGACGATCTTATCATCTATAGGGTTAAAGAGTACACGTATCTACTCGTAGTTAATGCCAGTAATATCGAAAAAGACTGGAATTGGATTTCATCAAAAAATGACGTGGGTGCAGAAATGCGCGATTTGAGTGATGACTATTCTCTACTTGCCATACAAGGGCCAAAAGCTATTGAGGCCATGCAGCCGCTTTCAAGTCATAATCTGAGTACTATACCATTCTATAATTTTGTGGTTGGTGATTTTGCCGGTATTGATGATGTGATTATTTCAGCTACGGGCTATACTGGTAGTGGGGGCTTTGAAATTTATTGCAAGAATTCTGAGGTGAAGCAAATTTGGGATAAGGTAACCAATGCGGGAGCAGTGCCGATTGGTCTGGCCGCTCGCGACACCTTACGTCTAGAAATGGGTTATTGCCTCTATGGAAATGATATTGACGACACGACCTCGCCGCTTGAAGCCGGTTTGGGATGGATAACAAAATTCACAAAACGTTTTACCAGTTCAGATCAGCTTTCTGAACAGAAACAAAATGTCCTTAAACGGAAACTGGTCGCTTTTGAACTCAAGGATAAGGGGATTCCCAGAAACAGTTATGACATTACCGATGCCGACGGGAATTTAATTGGGAAAGTAACCTCTGGTACCATGTCGCCATCGTTAAAAAAAGGCATTGGCCTAGGTTACGTTGAATCTGAACACAGTAAATTTGGTAGCGAAATCTATATAAGAATCCGTAAAAAGCTTTTACCGGCCACCATCGTAAAGCTTCCGTTTTACAAAGCAAACTAATGAACTATCAAAAAATCCTAGACGATATCTATGAAAATCTTTCAGCCGTTGAAAACCGGGGAAAGGTCGCTTCATATATTCCTGAACTTGCAAAAATCGATGATCAAAATTTTGGCATCCATTTAGAGCTAATTGAGGGGAAAACTTACAGTATTGGGCAATCTACGACCAAATTCTCAATACAGAGTATTTCTAAGGTTCTGGCTTTTGCCATGGCTATTTCTTATGAAAACAAGGGCATTTGGAAACGTCTTGACGTTGAGCCTTCAGGAAATCCCTTTAACCATCTTTCGCTTTTAGAGCAGGAAAAGGGAATACCTAGAAATCCATTTATTAATACAGGGGCGTTAGTCATTTGCGATATTTTAATAAGCCATCTAGAAGATCCTAAAGCTGATTTTTTAAGTTTTGTAAGAAAATTAACAGGGGACGATTCTATTGATTACAAGCCTAAGGTTGCTAAATCTGAGAAGGAAACTGGGTTTAAAAATTTCGCAGCAGCGAATCTTTTAAAATCGTTTGACAATCTAGAAAATGATGTTGACACGGTCTTGGATTTTTACTTCTACCAGTGCTCTCTGGAAATGAGCTGTGAACAACTTTGCAAGGCCTTCTACTTTTTTGCCAATCAAGGAAACTGCCTATTTGGATCAAGTTATTTAACCGAAATGCACGCTAAACGAATCAATGCCTTGATGCTCACTTGCGGCTTTTACGATGAGGCAGGAGAATTTGCCTACGAAGTAGGTTTGCCCGGAAAGAGTGGTGTTGGCGGAGGTATTGTGGCATTAAGACCTAATGAATTTATAATTTCGGTCTGGTCTCCTGGATTAAATGAAAATGGAAACAGCAAATTGGGAATGATGGCTCTAGAAATGTTTACCACAAAAACAGGTTTGTCAATTTTTTAATATTTTACCACCAAAACCATTGTGATACGCATCCCAATCCTCAAGTATTTTTAAGATAGCTAAATAAAGATTTTTAAATTTTAAAGAAGTTTTCGTTCTCTTTAAAATATAGAATCTCCCTAAATATTGTATTACAGCCCCCTATGATTCGAAAAGTTTAAACGAGTTCATTATCTTGCAATCCCCAAAAAATGAACACACCTGAGAATAAACATAGAATCCTAATACTTGGTGCCAGTGGCTTTATAGGTAGTGCGGTTTACAGAGAACTGTGCGCTTATTTTAAGACATTTGGGACTTATCGCATTCAAAAGACAGAATACGAGCGTAATAAGCATTTTTTTCAATATAATGTTGAAGAAGACGATATTTACGAAGTACTGGATGCCTGCAAACCAAGTATTGTGATTTCTAGTCTTCGTGGCGACTTCCATGCGCAGACCATTGCCCACCAGCATATTGCTGAGTACGCCACAGAACATGATTGCAAAATTATATTCCTCTCGTCTGCCAATGTTTTTGACGCTTATAGCAAATACCCAAGTTACGAACTAGATAAAACCTTTAGCGGTAGTATTTACGGACATTTTAAGATTAAAATCGAGAATATGTTACTGAGACTCCCCAAAAAAAAGTCTGCCATCGTGAGATTACCGATGGTTTTGGGAGCGCAGTCGCCTAGATTAAAGGAAATCAAACAACATATAGAAGAAAATACCGCCATAGAAGTGTTCCCAAACATTATAATGAACGTCACAACCGAATCTAAGGTTACCCAACAAATTCATTATATCATAAACCGAGATAAATACGGGATTTTTCATTTAGGAAGCACCGACTTGGTGCACCACGATGAGTATTTCAAGGATATTATTGATCAAATAAGCCATAGAAATGGGGTGCACTACAAACAGGTCTATACCACCAACCAAGACCGTTACTTAGCGGTTTTACCAAAATATAACAAATTGCCAAAACATTTACAGATTACCAGTGAGCAGGTCTTGGAGGATTTAAAGCCCCACCCAAAATCTTAAAACCAATGCTGAACTCATAAAAAAGTGGTTGAACGAGGCGTAACGTCAATTATTTGAACTAATGGCTTAATAATTTCAATTTCATAGTAAAACTATAAGCCTTTAGCCATGCAAGGATATGTGTTTAAGTACACTTAATCTGCTTGCCTTTGCGAACCATTCTGCGGCGGCGCACACTCCTAAGATGAGTTCTCCGACTATAAAGTCTCAATTAATCTCATTGTGGTACCTCAGATATTTCCACCTTAAAAGGCCGTGTTATTCTAAACAAAATACTTATATTAGTTTTTTATAAAAAATCGCAACTTATGACAAAATTATCCAAGGATACCATTGAAAAAAAACTGCTTCATTTTCCTGATTGGGAGTATAGCGATGATGCCATTCATGCTGAATTTGAGTTTGATAATTTCAAGGACTGCTTTAGCGCAATGAGCAGAATTGCTTTTGAGTGTGAAGCATTAAATCATCACCCAGAGTGGCAAAATGTATATAATACCTTAAAAATCTCTTTATCAACCCATGACGTTGATGGGGTGACCCAAAAGGATTTTGACCTTGCCCAAGCGATAGAACATATCGTTGAAGTACAAGAATAACACCTAATTCCTGCTTAAAAACGCCCCATGCCCCGCTTAAAACCCCTACTTTTTTTACTATTATTTCATACTTTATTTTCAACGTCTTCCCAAAACAACAACGGTTTTTGCGAAAAGTTAAATGCGCTCAAAGATGTTGTGCAGCAGGAACATTATAATCCTAAGACGATTGATGATAACCTATCCAGTCATGTATTTAACTTATTTCTTGCGCGCATTGATAGTGATAACCGTCTGTACCTAGAAAGTGATATTAGCGAGTTTGAGTCAGATCGGTTTAGCCTTGATGACTTTATAAAAAACGGAACATGCGGTTTTATTGATAAATATGTTAAAAGATTAAATAGGAGGATTGAAGAATCCAAATCGTATATTTCTGATTTAAAGTTTGTTAAATTAGATTATTCTGGGACGGACACTATACGCTTTAGGGGACAAGAGAAATTACCGAATTTTAAGGATAAATCTGTAGCTAAAACCTATTGGGACAAACGCATACGCTACGATGTGGTTAGTGCAATGATTGAAAGCGATAGCAGTTTAGCCTATATTTCACAAAATTTTAATGACTTAGAAAGAGAAATAAAACCTAAAGTCATCAATAGGGAACTTTGTAGATTAGAAGAGTTGCGGCATAAAAAAGGCAGCCTTGAAAACTTTGTAAAGGAATCATTTTTGAATGCCTACTTATTATATCATGACCCCAATAGTATTTATTTCAATTCCTCAGAAAAGGCCGTGTATGAAAACCGTCTCTCTAACAATCAATTATCTTTTGGTATAACCACAACAAAAAATGATGACGGTGATATCATCATCGCTCACATCACGCCAGGAAGTCCAGCTTTCAAAAATTCAACTATCGAAGAAAATGATATTATTACGGCGCTCATTTCAGATGAAAAAGTACTTGAAGCCTACTGCGTTTCAAACAATGACATTATTGCCTTTACCAATGATGAAAAACTACAAACATTAACATTTAGGGTTAAAAAGCCAGACGGAGCCGTGAGGGAGGTTAAACTTTCAAAGGAACAAACAAAAACCGAACAAAACACCATAACCGGATATATTTTAAAGGGAAAAACACCAACTGGTTACATAAACATCAACAGCTTTTATACAGATTTTGAGTCGGCCAACGGTCTTGGTGTGGCCAATGATGTTGCCAAAGAGCTCAGCAAACTTGAGGAGCAGAATATTGAGGGCTTGATCATTGACCTTAGGTTCAATGGTGGTGGCTCAATGAAAGAAGCGGCAGACCTTACGGGTATGTTCATAGACAAGGGGCCGCTTTCAATTCTTAAATACAATAACGGCCAAACCTTCACAATAAAGGACATGAAACGGGGATTGGTTTTTAAAAAACCCATAGTAATTTTAGTGAATAATTACAGTGCTTCGGCCTCAGAATTTTTTTCGGCCGCAATGCAAGATTACCACCGCGCCTTGATTGTAGGAAGCCCTACGCACGGTAAGGCCTCGGCACAAGTAATTTTACCACTTGAAAAAACAAACGACATAGGGTTTACAAAACTAACGGTTGAAAAATTCTATCGGGTAACCGGTAAGAGTCACCAGTCACAAGGTGTAATTCCTGATATTGTTTTACCAGGCCTTTATGATAATTTTGAAACCGAGGAGCGATTTAGCCCGTTTGCACTAAGTAATGATATTGTTCCAACCTCAATGGGCTATCAAAAAATGAATTCATTTGACATCGAAAATGTGAAAGAGAAAAGTAAACGTCGAATCGACTTCAATCCTAGATTTCAAGCAGTAAAAGCCCTAAATAAACTAATCATAAACAATTATTTTAATCGAAATATAAGCTACACCCTTACTCTAGAAAACGTTTACAACGAAATGCACTCCTATCGAGATGAGTGGATGAGGCTAGATGCCATGATGAACGGCCAGCCTACCGGCTTAATAGTTACAAACACAAGCGCAACCCAAAATCTAATAGGCCAAAGCAATGAGAAGCAACAAATTAATTCCAGGTATATAAAAGACATAAATTCTGATATATACATTAAGGAAGCCAATAATATTTTAAAGGATTTATTAGAACAAGCCAACGCTTCAGATTAAAATCAATGATGTAGTCGCACTTTTAAAGCTTATTTATTGCGCAGCTGCTCTAAGGGCTGGTCCATGCACTAAAAACAATTTATAGCAATAGATGAAATTTCACCATTTAATTTCGATGTTCTTAATGGCTTTTTCCTTAAACCAAGGCCTATCCCAATCCTTCGGGAACGCCTCAGAATATCTTGATTTTGTGGCTTACGAAAAAGATGACCTTGCAACCGAAATTTGGCGATTTACCACAGCGATTCCATACGGAAGAAACGACATCAATTTCAACAGTAAACGACAACGCTTATTAAAACTATTAGAGGAGTGCATAACTAGAATAAAAATGGCTCAAGATTATGCCAATAGTGGTTTCAAGGATGAGGTTTTAAGCTACTTACAGTCTCATAGAGAATTGTTACAGAAGGATTATGTCAAAATTATTGACATGAAGGCCATGGCTGAGCAATCCTACAGCTTTATGGAGGCTTATATTTTAGCACAGGAAATGGCACATCAAAAAATGGAGGCCTCTCAACAAGCGTATGAAGCTAATTTGGAATCTTTTGCAAACGCAAATAATATTGAAATAAACGACGATGAAGCAAAATTGAGCGAAAAAATGAAAACCTCAAACGAGGTTTTTGGCTATTACAACGATTTATATCTGATTTATTTCAAAGTTTTCATCAATGAAATTCACCTAATGGATGCCATTGAGCAAAACGACGTCGATGCAATCCAACTAATTAAGGATGCGTTAAATAAAGCTGCAAAAGAAGGTCTAAAAGCCTTAGAAACACAACAGGCTTACAATGGCGATACATCCATTATCGAGGCCACTGGGAAAGCTTTCAAGTTTTTCATTGAGGAAAGCAAAAAGACAATCCCCGAAATCACGGCGTTTTTAATTTTGAATGAAGATTTTGAAAAATTCAGGAACACTTTAGACCAAATGGACGAACGCAAGCGAACCAATGAACAAATAAATGAATATAACGAAAGAGTAAAAGAGGTGAATGCTGGCATCAACACCTTTAATTGGATTACTACTGAATTGAATGAGTCCAGGGAAGAACTCATTGACACCCTCAATAAGGTATATGCCGATTTTTTTGCTCGGCACCTGCCAAATTAGACCCTCCTAAACGTTTAGCCATTTCGGCGGAAGAAGCTGCCGTGAAACTGAAGTTAAACGAATGAGACGGGAATTTACAACGCAAAGTACGGGTGACCAAACATAAAAGTTAAATGTATCATTAAAACTCAAATATAGAACCTCCGTAAAAAACAAGAACACCCTTGGAATTTTTTGAAATTTGTTTCCTAACCAAAAATAAAACCTAACCTTTAAATTTTTGAATCTCTTGTATCGGACTTTGTTTTTGGGTTTTGAAATTTGGAACTTGGAATTTGGTTATTAATGATTTTCTATAAATTTGGCATTATAAAAATTTAGCACTGAAGTATGGGAAGAGCTTTTGAATTTCGCAAAGCAAGAAAAATGAAACGTTGGGCCGCAATGAGCAAGGCCTTTACAAGAATTGGTAAGGACATCGTTATGGCCGTAAAGGAAGGTGGCCCAGACCCAGATGCCAATTCGCGACTAAGGGCGGTTATCCAAAATGCGAAATCGGTGAATATGCCGAAGGATAATATTGAGCGAGCCATAAAGCGCGCTTCAGATAAAAGCCAAGGGGATTATAAGGAAGTACTTTTTGAGGGTTACGCACCCCATGGAATCGCCATTTTGGTCGAAACCGCCACCGATAACAATACCCGAACTGTTGCAAACGTTAGAAGTTATTTTAATAAATGTGATGGTAGCTTAGGAGTTTCAGGATCTGTAAATTTTATGTTTGATCATACCTGTAATTTCAGAATCGATGCTGAAGGTGTTGACTCAGAGGAAATTGAGTTAGAATTTATTGATTTTGGTGCCGAGGAGGTTTTTGTTGATGATGACGGTATCCTCATCTACGCCCCTTTCGAGAGTTTTGGAGCCATACAAGCTGAATTGGAATCTCGTGATATAGACATCCTAAGTTCTGGATTTGAGCGCATCCCACAGGTCACGAAAAAATTAACTGCCGAAGAGGCTGAAGACGTCGAAAAGCTTTTGGAAAAGTTGGAAGAGGATGATGATGTGCAGAATGTATATCACACTATGGAGGAGAATGAAGATTGATTCTAATACTTTGGATGGGTTTTTAATAAGTATTCGATAATCAAAACTTCCAAATGGCGGAATTTCTAAATATCATTATTTTAGTCGGTGTCATTCAAGGTCTGGTTACCGCCACTTTACTTTTTAGAACTAAACGGAATAAACAGGCAAACAGACTGCTGGCCTGGATTATTCTTCTAATTTCTTTAGCCTGTCTCAATATTTATCTTCTTGAGACCTTTTCGGGTGAGATTACGTTCATTTTATTAGTTCTTGAGGCGATTGTACCTCTGGTGATAATTATGCCGATTGGCCCCTTGGTCTATTTTTACGTAAGAGCATTATTGAATCCGAAATTCAGATTAGGCGCATTGCATAAAAAGCATTTTTATCCAGTTCTATTGGACCTTATCCCGAGTCTCGTCAGTATTGGATATATACTTGGCGGATTTTTTGGATTTATCAATGCCAATGGTCATGTCGGTTACAATAACTTTATCGACACTTACAATCGCTTTGTGGATATACCGAGATGGATATCGCTTTGTACCTATTCCTATCTTGCTTTTGTGATGGTAAAAAACGCATCGAATGACCTTGATTTGAATTATAAGTTTTGGGCAAGGCGTTTTGCAATTGGTTTTTTGATGTTTTCTACGCTGTGGTTTTTATACTTAGTGCCTTATATTTTTCCTGAAGCATTTAGTAAAATATTGTTGAAAGTTGGTTGGTATCCGCTGTATCTTCCACTAATTATTTTAGTGTATTGGTTGGGAATAAACGGTTATCTTACAACCTTGAAAGAATTCAAGAAAAGCTCCCCTGATATCCCTTCGGATTTGATTGAAACCACAATATCAAAATTAAAAAGACTGATGACTCAGGAAAAACTATACCGCAACCCGAAACTTAAACTTTCTGAAGTGGTCAAAAAGTCGAATATTCCACAGAAGACGATTTCCGCAGTTTTGAATCAAGTCGAAAATAAAAGCTTTAACGATTTTGTCAATGGCTACAGAATAGAGGAGTTCAAAATGCGCTTGCTTTCTGAAAATTCAGAACATTTAACAATTACAGGCCTTGCCTTTGAAAGTGGCTTCAATTCTCAGGCAACATTTCAACGGGTATTCAAAACGCAAGTTGGGATGTCGCCGTCTGAGTTTAAAAAATCCTATCCAAAATTGATTTAAGGACTCTCAAATCTAAATTTGGGTAGATTCGTTTTCCTTTATCTGTTTGATTTGTAATAAATATTAAATCAATGAACAGATTTAAAATCCTTGTTGTTCTTACCACTCTTTCACTCTTATCGGTAGCACAAAATCGAAAACAACAACTTTCCCAAATAAAATCTTTTCTTAACATGGAATATCCAAACGATGCGCCTGGAGCAGTAGTTTTGGCAGCTGTTGATGGAAACATAATTTTCGAAAAGGCCTACGGTTTAGCTTCAATAAATCCAAAACGAAAGATGAAAACCGATATGGTGTTTCAAGTAGCATCAATAACGAAACAATTTGTTTCAGCAGCAATTCTGAAATTAGTTGAAGAAGGAAAAATGCATCTCAAGGATACTATACAAATGTACGTTCCTAATTACCCCGTTAAAAAATACCCGATTACTATCAACCACTTATTATCACAGACTTCGGGAATACCCGAATATTTTATTTTGGAAGCAGACGAATTGCACCTTTTAGCCAAAGAACACACACCAGAGGAATTGATAAATTATTATAAGAACTATAACCTAAACTTTAAACCCGGAAGCAGATTTGAATACAGCAACTCCAATTATCCGCTGTTGGGTGCCGCCTTGGAAAAAGTAACGGGGATGACACTTAAGGAATATTTAGACATCCATTTTTTTAAACCTTTAGAAATGAATTCTACTGGATTGTGGTATTCTAAATTTCTTAAGAAGAAACGAATCCCGATTGGCTATGATTACAATAAGGATAGTATTTTTCCCGGTCCTAAAATCGTGGGTTCTGCGATGTACGCGGCGGGTGGTTTAGTTTCAACCGCTAAAGATTTGTTTAAGTGGAATATGGATTTTAAAAATAAATCCAAACTTTCGAGTTTCATCGTCGAAGATCTAACAACTACCAAGACGCTAGATTCGGGCGAAAAAACCAATTATGGCTACGGACTTTATCTCGACGAACTTAAAGGTAGCCCTACGATTCAACACGATGGAAACCTTTACGGTTTCACGGCCTCGAGCCTTTATTTACCTAAGAAAGATATTTATGTCTGTGTTTTAAGCAACAAAAAATACGATAGAACCCAAGAAATTGCGAATTACATTGCGAGTGTTTTAATTGACAAGCCACTCGAAATTCTGAATAAAACCGAAATTAAAAGCGAAAAATTAAAGGAATACTCGGGCACGTTTAAGATTGTAGATGCAGAATTTGAGAGAACCCTTGTTATCAAACCCTATAAAAACTTTTTGCTCCTGAGTGACATAAAGTCGCCTGAAAGTGATGCATTACTTACTCCGGCCGGATTGGATAAATTTCTTCTAAAAGTTGCAAGCGCGACTTTTACATTCTTCCGGGACAAAGAAGGAAAGGTCAGCGGTTTTAAGGTGCAACAAAGCGAAGAAGAATACGAATTTGAAAAGGTGAAATAATTCGGAGAATTTTAAAGACTACTTTCTCAAGACCTAACAAAAAATAATTTAGAACTATTTCGAATTCTTTCCAGCAATCCATTTAGATAGATATTTAGTGCTTTGCAACATGTGGTGCATCAACATAGCACCAATAAAGTTCTGATATCGTTCTTCGACTAAATTTGAACGAAGTGATTGCAAACGCTCTGAAAACCGTGCCTCAAAATATTCCTTTTTGAAATCACGATTTAGGATTTCAAATCCTTGCTGCTGTTTTGACTTCCATAGGGCCTCATCCTGAAAAAGTTTTACCGCATAATCAGCAAACACATCAAAATTTTCTGATGAAAAGGAAGTGCTATTATTTTTATCAAGAATGCCCTCCACTCCGATTGGCGTTGTGACAAATGGGGTGCCCGTTTGCATGGCCTCAAAGAGTTTTCCTTTCAATCCTGCTCCAAAACGTAATGGTGCCAATAATACCCTTGATTTTTGAATGACATCAAGCGCATCCAAAGCCTTTCCTTTGATTAAAAAACCTGACTTTTCATCGTGCAACTGATTGACTTTTTGAGAAGGATACGACCCATAATTATGGACTTCGGCTTTCGGCAATTTTTGTCTGATTTTCGGCCAAATATCTTCTTTTAAATAGCCTAAGGCATCAAAATTAGGTGGATGAAGAAAATTACCAATCGTGACGAAGTGTTGTCTTTTTTCAAACGTTGGAAATGAATTCTGTTTTTCTTTAGAAATCGGCTCGAACAAAAACGGCAAGTAGAATAACAATGTTTCATTCATGTTGAACCGCTCTTTGAGAAGTCTCATTTCCGCTTTAGAAATAATCAAATTCAAATCACAGCGATAGATGCTCGCCATTTCCCTTTTAGTAAGGTCGTTGACCACATGCTCATCACTTAATTCGGTATGATTCTTAAAGGCTGTCTCCCTACCCTTCCGTAAAAAATGCAAATCTTCGGTGTCCAGAATCCTAATGGTGTTTGGTAGTTTTTCAGCAACGCGCCAGCCGTATTGCTCCTCGGTCATAAATCGGTCAAACAGCACAACATCAGGATCTAATTCTAGAATAAAATTGTCAAAAGAGCTATCGTTTAACTTAATGTTTCTTTTCTCAACGTCCATTTGGGACAGGTTAAAAGCGCTTTCCGTTTCCCGGGAAGCCGATGCGAATGTGATGATATAGCCTTCAGATTTAAAAAAGGAAATCAATTGGAGCATCCTACTGCCAGCTGCCGAACTATTTGGCTCTGGCCATACGAAACCAATGATTAAAAGATGTTTTCCCATAGAACGAAAAGTAAGCAAATAGCTATAGTAAGTAAAACATAAGGTTTGAAATTACAAAACCATTAACTAAAAGCATGACCTTGGGGTATTAACCAAAAAACCAAAGGATTGACCGTGGCATGTTACGGATGTAATGGCGCTTATGCGTTTGCTATGACTAATAGTGACCATTGACACCCCATATTTAAACTTTAAATTTTTGACCATGATAGTTTACCATAAAATCCATAATGATTAGGCTTTTTCAGCTTCATATCCAATACATGAATAATGGAATTTTAAAACTTAACCTAGGCAAAACCAAAATGTCATAATAGATAATTTTAAAGGTGAAATGGTAATTTTATCTAAGTAGCATCGTGTATAGCCTAATTCTTGAAATCCGCTAAGACCTTAATGACATAATCAATATCCTCCTTGGTATTAAAGCTACTAAAACTAAAGCGTACCGATGGTTTATTCAAAATGTCTTGATCTAAAATTTCAGCCAAAACGTGTGAGCCTTTTACACTACCACTTTGGCAGGCACTACCCTTAGAACAGGCTATCCCCTTAAGGTCGAGCTGAAATTGTAATAGCGCATTTTTCTCTGGCGCAAATGGTAGGCATACGTTCAACAAGGTATAAGTACTTTCGCTGGTTTCGGCACACATACCGTTAAATTGAACTTCAGGCAGTGTTTCTTTTAGACGTTCTATAAAATAATGTTTTATTCTTAATATTTCAGCTTTCTCTTGTTCCAGATTTTGGTAAGAAATAGCTAAGGCCTCATCCATTCCAATAATGTTATGAACGCATTCAGTGCCCGCTCTAAGGCCTCGCTCCTGCGAGCCTCCAAATATGGAAGCTTTTAGCCCAGAACCTTTACGCAGAAAAGCAAACCCTACACCTTTTGGCCCGTGAAACTTATGGGCACTGGCAGCCAAATAATCTAATGGGATATCCTGTAAATCTAATTTGAAATGGCCAATGGACTGCACCGTATCGCTATGGAATAATGCAGCATGGCTCTTACACATTTCTGCAACGCGTCTCAAATTAAGCATATTACCGATCTCATTATTAATATGCATTAGAGACACTAATGTTTTGTTATTGGACTGTAAAAGAGCTTCGAGGTCTTGATAATCTACATGCCCGTTTGGAAGAATGTTTACATAGCTCACCTTTATCCCAAACTCCACTTTTAATTGTTCTACCGTATGCAATACGGCGTGATGCTCAATTTTTGAAGTAATGATTTCGGTAACTTCCAAATCCCTTACGGCGCTTCTCAGTACCAGATTATCCGCTTCGGTACCACCCGATGTGAAAATAATTTCAGAAGCGCTGATATTAAAATGGCTAGCAATACGTTTGCGTGCGGCCTCAACCAAGGATTTGGCACGCCTCCCGTAAGTATGGGTCGAAGACGCATTGCCGTAGCAATCTTTCATGACTGCTGCCATACGTTCAATTACGCCATCCCTCATTTTTGTTGTGGCGGCGCTATCTAAGTAAACCGATTTCATTGCTTAATGATTAAGGCTACAAAGATGCAATTTTAGAATCGTTTTTAAAACCCACCTAATTGCTTAAATTTTATGTTAATCCCATAAGAGGCATCTGGTAATTCTCCTATTTTTGTTTCAAAAGACTGCTATGCGCTATTTACTTTATTGCTTTTTAATTACCATGGGATTTACATCCTGTGACGATGGCGATATTGTTGAAGTAAACCTAGAATTTGATAGGGAACTTGAACTGTGTGGTGATGACGAAAGTGATGACTATCTGTTATACGATATTAAAACCAACCCTAATGAATCCTTAAGTTTATTATTTCCCGTAAACGGAGATACCCGCCAAATATTTAGACCCGAGTCTAACGGTTTAATTACCACCCTAAACATAGACGCGAGTAGTACCCGTTTTAACTATCGTGTTTATGATGGGGATCCAGAGGCACTTATCTGCAAAATTATACCAGACCCAGGCGTTACGATCATAGAGGACTACGAAGCGGCAAATGGCGCCCAAGCCGTTTTTACATCTACCTTTATGGATGACGATGGCGATGGCATTCCATCTAGTGAAGAGGGACGGGATGATTTAGACGAAAATGGAGAGCCTGACCCCAGGGATACAGATGATGATGGACTCCCAGACTATCAAGACTCAGATGATGATAATGATAATGTCCCAACGAGAAATGAAATTTTTTTAGTTGACGGGGGTTATGAATTGAGGTTTACAGATGACGACGATATACCAGATTATCTTGACCCAGATGATGACAATGATTTAACTCCAACCATTAATGAGGACGCCGGTAATACGTTTGGACCACTAGATGATTTTGTTTTAGATGGAAATTTACCTGAAGTTCCGAGATTTCGAAACCCAGAAGCTGTCGAATTCTTTCCACAAGATTCATTAAGATTTACACAATTTACCCGTTCAGTAATAGTGAACTTAGTTATTCAAAATACTAATATTGGCATTTTACAAACAGACGAAATCATTATGGGAACTTATGATGTAGAGCCTTATGAACTCCCTGAGCCACCAGAGGATAATAATTAAACCCGCCCTGCATTTTGAAACACATAAACCTCGGTAGCTCCTAAACCGTATTTTTTATAGTCTGCAGCGTAAAATTTCACGTTGTCATATCTACCAAAAAGATATTCCAATTCCATTTTAAGCACGCCCTCCCCTACACCGTGGATAAATACAATTTTCTGGATGTTGTTTTTAATCGCATATTCTAATTTGTGCCTTGCTGTATCTAATTGATGTGTTAAGATATCATGATTGGTCATGCGCTTATGAGAGGTGGTAATTTGGTGGATGTGCAGGTCCACCTCCATCATGGGTTGACTGCGCTCTTTAGGTTTAACCCTCGCTGTACGCCTCTTTTTTGACTGTTCCTTTTCTTTGATGACCTCGCTAAGATCTGTATTTTGAAATAGTGAATGCCCCATCGGGGATTGCTTTACAATCTCTGATTTGGAGAACTGCATTTCAAAACCATCAGATGTTTCAATCGTAACCCTATTTAAAACTATCTCTACAATTGTTCCATCAATATTATCATCAATGACCGAAACATTATCCCCAACCTTAAAATCACTCATTTTTTAAATCCTTTTCTTCCTCTGTCTCGTTTTCAAATTTACTGGGAATGTTTTTGGAAACCCTATAAATACCCATCATTAAAATAACAATACCTCCTATTAACATATAGTCATTTTGTCGTACTGAGGTATTTGAATAAATTGCCACTCCAGCTCCAACTGCAATCAATAGATAACTAATAAATCTTGAGATATTCATGTGTAAATGCGGTAAAATGATGTATTGGATGTACTTAAATACTTAAAAACCCTTAAAATCAACTTATGCCAAAATTAACTATTTAAAAACACACTTTATTTAACAAACAGAACATTTAGAATACCTTCTGGTTTTAGTGCTTTCTTGAACCTTTATTCTATGAGCTAGGCGAAGGTAAATGAATGCCAAATCTTAGTTAAAACCAGATGCTATGGACTTAAAATAAAATAAACCTAAATGAAATAGAATTGAAGCCATACCTAAATTATAAGCTGAATATAAAAAAGGTCTAGAATCCAAGGGTATTTAGTTCATAAAGATTTTAGTACTTACCAAGACTAAAGTTTTTATTAAAGCCCAAAATACAGATACCGAATTTGATTTGAATGCTGTATTCAAGCTAAATATATTAAAATTTAAAACTTTAAAATTTTATAAGTTCAACGCATAAAACTAATTATTTAAAATAAACGGTTTATTTTTCTAATTTTGTCTCCATATAATTATCAAATGAGCTCTCCTGAAGATTACATGTTACCTTGTCTAAATAAAAAGTTGTTAGGTTTGGACTGTATGGGCTGTGGTATGCAGCGTTCTATTTCACTGGTATTGCAAGGGAATTTTGTTGAGGCATTTTTTATGTATCCAGCAATATATACCTTAATGTTAATGTTAGGGCTTATTGGGATAAATTACTTTAGAAATTTTAAACACGCCTATAAAATTATAGTTATTTTGGTAATTTTAAATGCGGCGTTAATTATTGGCAATTTTATATTCAAAACCTTTATCAACTAAAAGTCAAATCATGGAACAAGAACAACTAAAAAATTCAACCTTAATTTTAGTACTCGGTATTTTATCAATCATTACCTGTTGCTGTTACGGCGTAGTAGGATTGATAGTAGGTATTATTACCGTGGTATTGGCTAATAAGGCAACGGCAGTTTATGCTGCAAATCCAGAAATGTACACGGGCTATCAAAATGTAAAAATAGGAAAGATTTTAGCTATTATAGGTATAGTTTTAAGTGTACTCAACCTGATATTTTCAATTTGGATAATTAGTGCATTTGGCTGGGAGACCTTTCAAGATCAAGAATTGATGCAGGAAAGAATTGAAGAGATGATGCAACAACAATAGAGGATTTCAAACCACAAGCCTATAAAGCTGTCTATTAATTTAGACAGCTTTTTTTACATGAATCTGGCCAATTATAACTTAAGCCTAATCTTTGCAGCTAAAATTTTTCTCATAAACCGTAATTGCCGTTACCTAACTTAAACATTAATTCCTTTTAATTTCAAGCCTCTCCGTAAGCTAAATATAATTTGCTTAACTGTTGTAAACAATTTATGAGAACAGAGAAAATCATAATAATTTTAGTTCTGATTTTAACATTTAGCTGTCAAAAAGAAAAGAAAAAATCGGAATCAAAAACTGATTCAAAAATTGAATTTAAACAAGAAAAATTAGGCACAAAATTTAATTAAGATACCAAGCCTATTTCCAAAAATAATTCTGAAAATGTTACTTTCCGAAGTATAAGGGATTTAGAAAAGTATAATGGCTATTAAAAATAAAGTGCGCAAGTTTTAGGAAATTCAGATAAGGCTTTGTTTACATTCAAAAAGGACAATCTAAAAGCGTTGATTTTAGAAAAATAATAAAAATTCATCTTCTAAACCTAAATATTCAATTCTCGACGAAGTCAATTTGATATTTAAAAATTCTGACCAATACGTTGCCCTAACTGAATATGAATTAATTGAAAATCCGAATGAAATAATGGTTTTCAATTTGGTACAAAATGAGAATGTTGAATTTTTTGATAAAAAATTAAAAACTTGATTTATTGACATAAAGGAAAATAAATTCAAGGAAATTGAATCGAAAAAAGTTAAGTGTAAGAACGAATGGTTTGGTTATGATAAATAAAAACTGTTTACTATACCGTATAAAATTAATTGCTGGTTTTGGCCAGTTTACGAAAGTCCTCGCGGACTTTCTATCCGTAATTTATTTGCTAACTTTAGTGCTTAAATCACGCAACTAATCTTATACAAAGACGATAATGGGACAACTAAATTCTCATTATGATTCAAAATATATGACTTCTGGCATTGAATCGACTGGAAGTTTTTTTATCCCATTCTCTTTAGCGGCATTAAAACAACACACTAAAAGCAATTGACTACGTCCTTAATTTTTTTAGGTGTGGTAGGCTTTATAAAATTAGGGCTCATTGGCAGATTTACCAAACTAAGATCACCTTTAACCTTTAACTTACATTGCTCTGGTTATAATTAAGTTGTCTTAATAAAAATCCCAAATATTGAAACAAAAAAAACGTTCTGTAGTAAATAGAACGTTTTATTAAATTATTATAGTTGTGATTAAATATTAAAGCTTCACGAAACGTTTTGTAGGAGCAACCGTGTCCTCAGAGGTCGTCAATCTTACTAAATACACACCACTGTTCCATTTTGAAACGTTTATCCTTGAGGATAATTTATTTAAATTTTGAGTTAATACCTTTTTTCCAAGAACATCGAATACTTCCAATCTTAAGGACTGATTTCCCAGTTTAGGTACTTCTACGTTCATATAATCTGCACTTGGGTTTGGGTAAATCCTGAATTCATTTTGAAAGTCAATCGAAGAAGTACTTAAAGTACCTTCAGCAACTACAGTTATTGTACCATTCATGGATGCGTGTGGTTGGCATCTGTAGCTTGTTGACCCAATATTATTAAAGGTATATTGAAATGTGTTTGGAGCAGGCTCTGTTGCACCGCTATCAAAACTTTCGGCATTAGAACTCGTTCCATCAGATTGAACGTTGTGATTACCGGTACCTACCCAGGTCCAAACAACAGTGTCTCCAACTTCAATGGTTCGGTCTGTATTTTGATTACCACTGGCCGAAGGATCCGAACCAAATCCCCAGTCAATGTTTATATTGTCAACATTTTGAGCATGGCTATTAATGGCACCAAATAAACTTAAAATAAAGAGTAATTTTTTCATCATATAATTGGGGTTATGTCGCAAGTTATAAAAAAAACGTAACACTTTCATTATAAACTAAATATTTACGACGAACTACTTATTCGTGTTTACAAATTATGTACCACAATGACTATATGGAAATTATTTACTCAAATACATCCTTCGTCTTGAATACAAATCATAGAACTCATCATCTTTCAAACTATCAATAAATAAAATGCTTTCCCCTGTGCTTTTCATTTCAGGCCCTAATTTTTTGTTAACATTTGGGAACTTATTGAATGAAAAAACAGGTTGTTTTATCGCATAACCCTCTAATTGTGGATTAAAATTAAAATCGCTTACTTTTTTCTCGCCGAGCATAACCTTGGTAGCATAGTTTACATAAGGCTCCTTGTAAGCTTTTGCTATAAATGGCACCGTTCTAGATGCACGCGGGTTGGCCTCAATAATGAAAACTTTGTCATCCTTAATAGCAAATTGAATGTTTATTAAACCAACAGTTTTCAAGGCTAAGGCAATTTTCTTGGTATGATCTTTGATTTGTTGCATTACAAACTCCCCAAGGTTAAAAGGCGGTAGCGTTGCGTTACTGTCACCCGAGTGAATGCCACAGGGCTCAATGTGCTCCATAATACCAATTATATAAACATTTTCGCCATCGCAAATGGCATCTGCTTCGGCTTCAATAGCGCCATCAAGATAATGGTCTAAAAGGAGTTTATTATTTGGTATTTTTCTGAGTAGGTCAACAACGTGTTCCTCTAATTCCTGTTTATTGATGACGATTTTCATGCCTTGGCCACCGAGAACATAGGAGGGTCTTACCAGAATAGGAAAGTTTAACTTATCGGCGACGGCCAGGGCTTCATCGGCAGTTGAGGCTGTATCAAACTCTGGATAAGGAATATTATTTTCCTTTAAGAGGGTGGAGAAGCTTCCTCTATCTTCGGCCAAATCCAACGACTCATAGGTTGTCCCGATGATATTAATACCATAGCGGTCTAACTTTTCGGCAAGTTTTAAAGCCGTTTGACCTCCTAACTGTACGATGACACCCTCAGGTTTCTCATGACGAATTATGTCATAAATATGTTCCCAAAATACGGGTTCAAAATACAATTTATCAGCGATATCAAAATCGGTAGAAACCGTTTCTGGGTTACAGTTTATCATAATGGTTTCATATCCACACTCGGCGGCTGCCAAAACGCCGTGCACACAGCAATAATCAAACTCTATCCCCTGCCCTATTCGATTTGGACCAGAACCCAGCACGATAATTTTCTTCTTATCGGAAACTACGCTTTCATTTGCTGAAAACCGATTACCATTAGCAGTTTCCATTTCATTTTCAAATGTGGAGTAATAATAAGGCGTCTGTGCCTCAAACTCGGCCGCACAGGTATCCACTAATTTGTAAACGCGATTTATGTTCATCACATCACGCTTATTGTAAACCTCACTTTCCAAACAGTTCAGCATGTGGGCAATTTGCCTATCGCCGTAACCTTTCTGTTTTGCTTCTAATAGTAAGTCACGCTCAATGGTATCAATTGTATAGGCCGAGATTTCTTGTTCTAATTGATAAAGCTCCTCATATTGCTTTAAGAACCACATATCAATTTTTGTAATCTCGTGAATTCGACTCAAGGGAATACCAATTTGAATGGCATCGTAAATTGCAAAAACCCTATCCCAACTGGCATTGGTTAATTTTTCGATGATTTGGTGGTAATCCTTATACCCTTTCCCGTCTGCACCAAGACCATTTCGCTTTATCTCTAGGGACTGTGTGGCCTTATGCAGCGCTTCCTGAAAAGAGCGCCCTATAGCCATAACTTCGCCAACGGCTTTCATCTGCAAGCCCAGAGTTCGGTCTGAACCTTCAAATTTATCGAAGTTCCATCTTGGTATTTTAACCACCACGTAGTCTAGAGTTGGCTCAAATAATGCCGAGGTATTACCTGTAATTTGATTATCAAGTTCATCTAGATGATAGCCCAAAGCTAATTTTGCGGCAATTTTTGCAATTGGGTAGCCCGTTGCCTTACTTGCCAAGGCCGATGAACGGGAAACCCTTGGATTGATCTCTATCGCAATTATATCTTCCTTCTCATCGGGGCTTACCGCAAACTGAACGTTACAACCACCAGCAAAATCGCCAATACTGCGCATCATGTGTATGGCCATATCCCGCATGCGCTGGTAGGTTTTATCAGAAAGCGTCATTGTTGGAGCCACCGTGATAGAGTCGCCAGTGTGAATCCCCATAGGATCCATGTTCTCTATTGCGCAAATAATAACGACATTATCATTTTTATCCCTTAACAGCTCTAATTCATATTCCTTCCAGCCGATAAGAGCTTTATCAATCATTACCTCGTGGATAGGGGAAATCTCCAAACCACGTGTTAATAATTTATCAAAATCCTTTTCATCGTGTACAATGGATGCCCCGTCACCCCCTAGGGTATAAGAGGCCCTAATTACCAGCGGAAAGCCATACTCCTGAGCAATTTCCTTACCTTTTAAAAATGAACTAGCAGTGGCCTGTGGTGCCATACCAACACCTATTTTGAGCATAAGTTCGCGAAACTTCTCCCTGTCTTCGGTAATGTTTATAGCATTGATATCAACGCCAATAATATCAACATCAAAATCTTTCCAAATCCCTTTTTCATCTGCTTGAATACACAAATTAAGCGCAGTCTGCCCACCCATGGTTGGTAAGACGGCATCAATTTGGGGATGCTCCCTTAAAATTTTAAGAATGGATTTTGTGGTCAATGGCAACAGATATACGTGGTCTGCCATGGTAGGGTCCGTCATAATTGTCGCTGGATTGGAATTGATGAGAATCGTCTCAATACCATCTTCCCGTAACGATCTTAGCGCTTGAGTGCCCGAATAATCAAATTCACAGGCTTGACCAATAATTATCGGCCCCGAGCCAATGATTAAAATAGATTTTAGGTTTTTGTTTTTTGGCATGGATATATTTTTACAGCTTCAAAATTAGTAACTCTTGGGTACAAAAAAAGGCGTTACGGTAAAGTAACACCTTTAAAATATCAACAATTGTTAATCATTATTTTTTATGTCTTGGTTCTGATGACACAGACAATTTTTTTCTTCCTTTGGCTCTTCTACTTGCCAAAACCTTTCTTCCATTTACAGAAGCCATTCGTTCCCTGAAACCATGTTTGTTTCTTCTCTTTCTTTTTGACGGCTGAAACGTTCTTTTTGGCATGGTAATATGATTTAAATCTTAAATTTACTTTCTTAATTACAGGCTTTGAACTCTTCTCAAAACCGCGTGCAAATATACAAAGACTTTTAAGTTTGCCAAACATTCAAATAAAAATTTATCGCGGTCAAAAAAAATCAGCTATAATAAACCAATTACTTGATGAAAAACCTCGCATTGACGCCGATTAACTTAGGTTGAAAACTTAATATTTAGTTACTTTGCAGCCCATACATTAATCGAAATATTTGAGCCTTAAAACAAACTACATATTACTATGCTTTTTACTTGGCTTTTGGGCCACAAACGCTCAATATAGCTTAAATTACAATTTAAAAATTGGCGATAGCTATAAAATTGAACAGGTTGCAAACCAAGAAATTATTCAGAATATGAACGGCTCTGAGCATAGAATGCATAATCTCATCGAGGGTACGTTTATTTTTAAAGTTGAACACATAAACGATAGCATAATAACTTTTGATTTTGCTTTCGACCGCTTTAAAATGTCCTCAACCTCAAGCATGATGGGGGAATTGATGAACGTTGATACAAACGATAGTATTGCCTTAGATGATGTTGAGGGTAAACTGTTCTCTGGTCTAACTACCTCCAGCCTAAAAATGTTAATGTTGAAAAATGGTGATATTAAGGAAATTTACGGTACCGGGACCATGGTAGACCATATGATTGAAAGCGCAGGCGATTTTAACGATTTTACCAAGGACCTAATGAAAGAAGCCATGAAAAAGGAGTTTGGGGGTAAAAATCTTTCTGAAAGTTTTGAACAGCTCACTTTTATTTATCCTGATACTAAGGTAAAAAAAGGGGAGATTTGGCAAACTGAATATAAAGGAAAAGTATCAGCTATTAATAACTGGACATTAGATAAAATTTCAAAAGAACTGTTGCGCATTACAGGGCAAAGTGACGTTAATTATAAAACCAATGATGAGTCGCTAACCATGGATTTATCTGGAAAAACCGAATCTGAAATCGTTGCATTTAGACCTTCTGGATTTATTAAAAGTATGACCAGTATCTCAAACGCCAAGGGTACTTCGGTAATTAAAAATATGGAAGGACTTGAGGTCCCTACAACTATGACCACCAAAATAACCTATAAAGTAACAAAGGATGTTCAATAAAAATATAAAACTTGTAATCGCTTTTTTAATTATCGCATTTGCAGTTTATCAATTTTACGAAGGATACATCGGTAATGGCATAATGTACATTTTGCTATCGCTGGTGTTTATTTTTCTTTATTTTAAAAATGAGTTCATTTTACTGGCCTTTTTCAGACTTAGAAAACAGGATTTTGAAGGTGCCAAAAAGTGGCTGGGCAAAATTAAAAACCCCTCTGCCGCACTAGTTAAAAAACAAGAAGGCTACTACAACTTTCTCCACGGGGTCATGTTGTCCCAGAACAATATGATAGCTGCAGAGAAATACTTTAAAAAATCGCTTAAATTAGGCTTGAGCATGGATCATGATAAAGCTATGGCGAAAATGAACCTTGCCGGAATTGCCTTTAGCAAACGCCGACCAATCGAAGCTAAAAAGTTACTTACGGAAGCCTCAAAATTAGATAAGAGAAACATGCTCGCAGACCAAATTAAAATGATGAAGGACCAGATGAAAAAATCCACTGGGCCAAAGCAGCATTACGGTAACCGCAATATGAGGCGGGGACGTTAAAGTTGTAGTTAAAGCCGAAGTCGAAGATGAAAATTGACCGTCTAGCTTAAAGTTACTTTTAGAAATAGTTTGCAGAAAGAAAAATTAATGCATACCTACATTATCATCGTTCCATTCCGGTTTCAGGCTTAAATCGAAAAAAGATGTAAATTTTTGATAACTAAATTTTGCTGATTTTTAAAACCATTTGCACTAAATTTTAAAATCTACAAACTCATCAAATTATCAACTACAAGCCAATTTTTCGGCTTTTTTTTAAAGACCCCATAAATTCACAGACCTGTCAAGTCGGGTTAAATTTCAGTTTATTAAAACCTGAAGCTACATCCTTATACTTTCAACACTTAGAAATCGAAACCCTTACAGCAGCGGTGCCCCAAGCCTAGCGACAGACTCTTGAAGTTTACACCATTTAGAACGCTCTTTCCAGCGTTCTAAATCCAACTCCTCACAGTCCTTTAAGTCTTCTTCAAAATGGGCCTTAAGTTCCTTGGTTTTTTCCTCGTTGTAGATTAAGGCATTTATTTCAAAATTTATATTAAAACTTCTATTATCCAAATTGCAAGTACCAACAGAAGAAAAAATATCATCTACTGCCATGGTTTTGGCATGGATAAAGCCTTTTTTATATAAATATACTTTTACGTTCGCCTCCAGCAAAGGTTCTAAAAAGGAAAATGTTGCATGTTCGGCAATCCAGGAATCAGAAACCTCTGGAATTATAATCCTAACGTCTAAACCTATTTTGGAGGCAATCTGTAAGGCCGAGATAATCTGGTCATTGGGGATAAAATAGGGCGTCGTTATGTAAACATAGTCTGTAGCGTTGTTTATGGCGGTCAATATAGCTTCCATGATGTTTGGCCAATCTGTATCGGGACCACTTGCGGTAATTTGCACGGGCACATTACCTTCACATTCAAAATCGTCAAAGTACTCAGATTTCACTTCAACTTTATCCTCTGTAACAAAATCCCAGGTAGTTAAAAAATGAAACTGCAAGGCTTTAACAGCCTGTCCACATAATCTTAAGTGGGTGTCTCG